>WLWD01003114.1_pt1 | contig 58220 bp, 20 predicted proteins | sample 6712731 | NCBI WGS metagenome assembly WLWD01 (sample SAMN12718690, study PRJNA576275) | sponge metagenome | isolation source: marine sponge | host: Mycale hentscheli | place: New Zealand: South Island, Marlborough, Capsize Point | collected 2014-11-01 | reverse complement strand
TTGGCTGCCGAAGATGGAGGAACCTTGGCTTCCGTAGATGGAGGAACCTTGGCTGCCGAAGATGGAGGAACCTTGGCTGCCGAAGATGGAGGAACCTTGGCTGCCGAAGATGGAGGAACCTTGGCTGCCGAAGATGGAGGAACCTTGGCTGCCGAAGATGGAGGAACCTTGGCTGCTGAAGATGAAGGAACCTTGGCTGCCGAAGATGGAGGAACCTTGGCTGCCGAAGATGAAGGAACCTTGGTTGCCGAAGATGGAGGAACCTTGGCTGCCGAAGATGGAGGAACCTTGGCTGCCGAAGATGGAGGAACCTTGGCTGCCGAAGATGGAGGAACCTTGGCTGCCGAAGATGGAGGTATCTTGGCTGCCGAAGACGGAGGAACCTTGACTGCCGAGGACAGAGAGATTTCGGCTACTGAGGATGAAGAAGTATTATCAGAAACCGATGTGATAGCAGATTCAGCCAAGTCAAAGTTTGGTGGTGGAGCACCTACAAAAAGAGTAACACTAACGTTATAATTCCATAAACTAAACAAGTGGTGATATTGAACACCACTAATAGCAAGTAAGGCGATCAGTTAACTACATTAACACTAACAACTACGCAAAAAAAAAACTCAATGATTATATTAATACACATGCGTGGAATAGTCTTTCTTTTTCTTAAAAAAAAAGAAGAAGAAAGTTTGAAATTCGAATTAAATATTGTAACTTAGGAAATTTCCTGCATCATTGTTTATTTCAACATGTAGATTTTTATCAGTTATCGACTAGAACATTACTGAAATTGAAGAACCCTTCGGATCGAAGCGTTCTGTTTTCTGGTATGCATTCCAATAAAAATTTAATTAGTAAGCAAATAGTTCTAAGGGAACATACACATCTTGTGTCCAAGATTTGGACACCTGGAATAACTGGGTGGGTCCATTAGAATATTGAACTAAATGAAACCAAAGACTTGTGAAGTTCGGGATGTCTATGTATGAAGTCAAACACGCACAACCTAAACCACCTTGTAAAACACACAGTTATGCAGATGTTGCAATCATCAAGAAATTAAATATCAACACTAAATAATCTGCTTACCATAAAACATTAGACTATAGAGATAGTCAAGATGTTGACGCGTCAATGCTGGTAACACCGACTCAGAACCAGCTACATTGTATTTATCATTGCAAAAAGCAACTGCAAACCCCTTGTAGCCAAGCTCTTCCAGTTCCACAAACTAAATGAGGAGAGACAAAAAAATATGTCATAAATGAATCACAAAACATATTTCATTACCATTTTCTGCATATGACAAAATATCTGTCTAGCTTTTCTTCCCACTTGTCGCTCTGACAATTCAATATCAGCAGTCACATCTTCAGTGAACTGATCCTTCTCCACTTCACTCAGTGTCTCATAACGCTTGCTAGCATCCTTCAGGAGTTGAATGTTACCACCCAACTTAGACTTCTTCCCTTCTAAACAACCACAATAATAATAATAATGACGTCACATCAAAATTAAAACAAAAAATACCTTCTGATTCGGCAAATTTCTTTACAAAACACTGCCACTTAGTTAAGTGTCTTGTTGGTTTAGGCAAACCAATTGCCTCTGCTGCTGCCCTTTTCCTCCTGTTTTTTCTTCTAATCCAATTCTATTTAAAATAGTAAAAGAACTTATGTACTGTTCCAGAAAAACGCTTCTTATACTGAGCCAAACAGCCTGCAACTGTATTGACAGCTAGTATTAGCCTATGTTGTGGTGGCTGAGGGTTCACACAACTGGTGTTTCAGTGTAGTAGAACCATGCTTATGGGCAGTAAGTTGGACACAAATGATGTACACTGTAGTGGGTAAGTTAAATTCATGACTCTCACAAATTAAAGTTGATTCCTTCACACAACATTACAACGGTACAAGTAAAAGTTGAAAGTCCTATCTATTAGTAACATCCCTGGTGACTTCAAATACAAGAAACCACCGTATTGAAAAATATATCGGATAAGGCGATGATAAAAAATTAAACTACATTTTATCTTCTATTTACTAATTATAGCTATAAGCTGCTTCAAACATATCCCATATCTCAGCTGGGTTGATCACATCTCTTTACAGTACAGTATAATGGGTTTTAACAGGGTTTGATACAGGGGGTGGGGGGAACCATGGGATTTCCCCCTACAATTTTCACCTACTTATTAAAAAATACTAATAAACAAAAACAAAAAAGAAAGATAAAAAGCAAAATTAACAATGTAATTGCAAAGAAATCATTTACGTAAGTTCATGTAAGGTGAATGTTATAGCAAGAACAAAAATTACAACTATAAGGTCGCTATTTAATCCCCCCCCCCCTAACAAAAAAATCCTGTATCAAACCTTGGATAACTTTTCAAGTGTCATCACCCACACAACTCTATCCCGTGAAAAAATCATTTTCAGTACTGTAGTTATTTGAAAGCGATACTCGAACATCTAACAAACTTTAACCTGCACATACTCTGCACAATCCAAACCCATGAAAGTTGTGGCGGACTCGGAGATGACAAGCTGACGAACACACAATTCACTCAGCCACTCGTCATTCCAGCATAGCCATAACATACAACACAACATTCCGAACTATCCATTAGTAGAGTCACACACACAATATATAAGACTCATTCACGTAAGTAGTCACAGTCTTGCCAGTATCAAAGTTAAAGATTAGAACCGCCACAAAGTGTATTCACAAAACATAACTGCTATGAGGTATCAACTCCTTGTTCACTGATAGCAAAGACATTGTTAACCAAATCATTTCAAGCACATGCACTGAATAAACAGCCAAATAAAAATATTAAAGTGAAGCTTATCAATATTTTAAAAAAACTATTCTAGCAAGCCCTATGAACAGCTTAGAACCTTCCTCCCTGCCGCAGAACAAAGCAACTAATAACAAAAACTAAAAATTGCTTGCTTTTGGTTTTAGCGCAGGCTCAAGGTTGTAATTGGCTTGTATAATCGGTAAAGTATGGTTAGGTTGCACAGCACAATAGGTCTCGTGCTGCATATGTACATATACATTTGACAATTTAGCCACGGTGGATTAAGAACGAGTACGACAATACAATAATATAGAAAAAGGAGAAATCAATTTTATATTCAACTTTTTTCATGTTTCCTGTTTTGGAATTTCTAGCTTGGATAATTGATAAGAGGCATCCTTAGAATGTCAAGAACAATTGTATGTGTTTTTGTACAAAACAGTCCCTTCGAGAAGGAATTTTCGGTGTTTCATTTTGTTTTGCGCCTCAGGAAAGGAAAGGGGGGAGGGACAACCCTTGCATATGTCAGAGTTCAACAAGCTGAGTAAATTATCCAACTACTGTAATTCTTTATTGTACTTCTGATACTAAACCAATTACAAACTTTGCTACATGCACAGTCAAGAAGATCGAATGCTTGCGTGATACCAAATATTCAAACAAAAAATGTCTGTTGCGCTTCATATATATAAAAATGCCTGAATCTTAATGAAAATCTGCTACACTTCTCATTGGGAACATTATAGTAAACATGGCTTGAAAATTTTATCCACTACACCTGCTGAACGCTCCACAATGAACTTCCTTTGGAAATCCCTGGGTACAAACCTGCTTTGATTACTTGCACTTGTCCCACAAAACATTGCCAGTTATGGACCTAATAACAACCTACCTTGATTTGTGTGAGACTAAGACCTGTGCCTTCAATGGCAGCCTTAATATCCTCCTCATGATTCTTTCCCCAGCCGGTCATACCGTGAGAATACAAGCTTTCCAAGGTAGCGGTTACCTGGCTTGGAAACTTCCGACAACCTGAAGCTACGCCATCAGCACTGAACGGTACAGATCCTTCCCCTCCGTCTTCAAAGTCTGACTCTTCCATTACTACCCGCGCGGCTACAAGAACCTACAGTCCCGCAGTTCTTATCAAAAAACTCATTTCATTGGTTAATTAAATCATGTGACCAATTATAGCGCCGCGCGTGACCAATTATAGCGCCGCGCAAGGGCTGGGGCTAGGGCTAGGGGACCAATCAGAAGAATTCTTTGATAAGAACTGCGGGATGGCTCACAAGAACCTTGAAATGACCACGTGGAATTTGAGAATCCTCGCTAACCCTCACGTGATAAAAGCGCATTCAGTGAGGGCACCTTCACCCGTCACCCGTGGTACAGAGTTTCTGTAATTTCTGTCTGCGGTGACGGGGTTAGGTGCTCGAAGCGGGTGACATAAGCAATACACGGAAAGTACGGTTCCCCATAAATCCAGGGGAATAACACGAAACTACATACAAGCTGACCTTCTTTCCCTCCTTCGCGCGGGAGGATAATAAAAGGGAAAGGGGTCGGCCCCGCGAGACTAACGTAATATCGGTGTGTATTTCTGGCTAGTCTAGCTTCTTCTCTTATGAAGACAGCGTTTCCATGTACTATTTTCATTGGACGAGCTATTTTGATGCCTCATTAAAATAGCTAACAGATTGGTTGTTCTTTTGGAAGGAGAGTATATTGCGATAGGTAGGTAGGGTTTAATAACGCTGAGGGTTCGCACCTTTGGTGTTCCATTTAAGAAGCATATGCGTATGTCCATAGTATATTCTCGCATATTGGAAAATACTTTTGTTCAGTAAAATGTCACAGATGTTTAATGATTACTAGAAATAATTGTATTAAGAAACAAGCTGAAATTATGAAATAAGTATCAAGTACTCTAACACTAAAGATTGGTGAGGCACAGGATGAGTAAATTACAGATGGATAGCCATCAGGGGTCAGACTCCTTATCTAACTAGTGCATATTAGTAAATGGACGGTCACGTCCTGCCAGATAAACGTCCTTGCTAAGAGCTGTGGGGTTGTAAGGCCCACAGACGTTCTGGACTTAGTAATGGTTATCTCCGAGATCCTGCCGCTTAGTCAAATTGTGACAGGAGACAGCCAAGCCCCAACAACCACAAATCAGTTAGAATTAGTTTATGAGTTACAAGAAAGTATGAAAAAGTAGCTACATAACTAAGATAAAATGAAAGTGCGTGCATTATAAGGAAACACTGATTAAGGAAACACTGATTATGGATACAAAGTTGGAGTGGATGAAGTTCGCCAATATCCGCTGAGGTGAACGCGTAAGATTCCAGGCACAAGAGAAGATTCCAGGCATAAGATTCCAGGCATTCCTAGCAAACCTGGACAGTAAGCCTGATAATACCTTCACATGTACATACACGTGTAGCCGACCCTTTACCTCCTTTATGTTGGGGAAGGGGGGAATACTTCATTAGCTAGGAGCCATTCACACCACACTATTCCAAAGAAAACATAGTGCATAGAAACATAAACTTAATTAAAAAATTAAGACAAGACAAAGTTTTCTGTGAATTAATTCTTGGCAGAATAGTGTCCAGATGACTATTACAGCTACTTCTTAATATATTCCTCACTGCATAAAAAATATTAAGTTAAATGGATACTAAAAAAGTAAGTAGCTTTATTTACTTAAGCTACCCTATGTTTCTCCACTTCATTAGTGTAATTGAGAACATTTTCTAATCAATTTTATTTGAATATATGAGCATACAATAAACAAGTAAGTTAAAAATAAACTAGCTAATAGAGAGTATAATGACTCCGTTTCCTTATGATTGTCCATAAAAGGAAAACAAATAAGAAAAGGAGTAAAACTATGGCTACAGTGATGGATATTAATATATTTAGAGTGTACGTGTCAGATAATCCATCTGTAAGGAAAAAAAATTACTACTTTATAATCTTTTACTCAAAGGTTTGGGTAAAAAGCAACTCAATAGTGTTAGAACTATGACATAGCAATATATTATATATATATTATATATATATGGGGAAATTATTTTTTGTAATATACAGCACTGGTTAAGCCTTTGTACTTAAATATGATATACCCTCATTCTACATGCTATTTTGTAGCACTACAATGGAATTCAAACTAGGCTGAGATAATATACATCTAATAATATAATATAATATACACACAGTATCACAGGATATACGACAATACCTCCAATTTACACAAAAACAACAACAAAATATTATATGTAACTTTTCAATTGGAACAGAAAATATGGCAGCATGAAAATCTTACCAGCCACTCTTAGCACGAAGGCTTCAAATGTTGCAGATTTAGTGCCTGCGGCATTGCTTGCTGAGCAGGTAATATCTATAATGCTGTTGTAACGTACATCTGTCCAAAGAAATCTGGAAGACACCTCATTGGGTATTGATGAGTTGGACTGATGCTCGATGGTGATGTTATAATCAGCAAAAGCGCTGTCTTCTACTGGCTTCTCATTAATAAACCAACGAAGAGTGGGTGTTGGGAAGGATTCTGCAATGCACAGCAAGTTAATGGTGTCTCCCACAGTGAAATTATTGGTGGTAATATTATCAAAGAAATACGGTTCCGAAATATCTACAATAATTATTAATAATAGTCATCAGTTTACTACAAATAGATAACTGCAAAATAATGCAGCATTGTAGTTAGTAGATGATTGATGGTCTATATGCTTATCTGTCTTACTATCAGTCTGCCTATTAGAACTACTACCAGCCTATTAATCTGAAAAATGATACCAACAAATGCATAACTTATTCAGAATTGGGTAGTATATACTATACAGAGAGTTCCCAGACACAATATTGAGGACGTGATAGAAACTATCTAATGCAACGTCCTTATATGATTAAGGAACACAGTGTTGACAGCTTGCTTCCATAGGTGATACTGTGGTCTTGATTAGATTATGTTACGGATATTTTTTTCACACAGTCAGTAAATTTGTTTATTTAGTTGCATATTGCTACACAACTTACACTGAACACCGATTTGGAAGTGAATTGGTGGAATGGCTGGATAAGATGAATCATTCTTTATATACATGCACGTGTACTCTCCATTGTGGCCTCTGTTCAAATTGATATCTAGCACGCTTCCATTACCTATGGAATTTCCTTGGGGATCCAGCCATGCCAGTCGTCCTGGGTACTGCTTGTTGAGGTTGGAACAGTTTATTTGGAGTGTATCATTTTCCTTGAACATAGAACTAGATTCTGATGCAGAGATGGGTCTAAATTCGCAGCATATAGTGTAAATTATCAGGTTCTCTGTACTAATAATGGCTCATGATTGGTATTAATCAGTGGGTGCTAAACTGCTTTAACGTTTGCTACTGAAAATGGCACAGTGTGTAGTTTAGTTTCAGCGATGAATCGAAAGTTCATCTGAAATTTCATTTATGGCAAATAGGCATTAATTGGGACTGTATCTAGTGATGCAAGCTATGATAAAATTGAATAAAATAATTGAATAAAGCTAGAAGGTAGTCACTGCATTCTAGAAATTCCTTTATTCTAGCTAAGATAGTGTTAGCTTAAAATTTACTGAATATTAAGAGCGTAAGTGTATTTTTTTTCATTAGTGATTCTAAAGACTAGCTATGTAACTTGTGTGATTCTTTAAAAACTCAAACGTATTATTTACTCAAAAGTAACTAGAGCTCCAGTTAAAATCTTCTTTGGTATCACTGCCCGTAAGCATTTGATTTACTGAAGTGTACTGCTGGAAAATCTGTGGTGTGCTTGAGAGGTCGAAACTATGTAGTAAACGCTTATTCTGGATAAAAAGCTACACTGGATTGGTAAAACATGAGTAAAACATAGCAAGTGTAAGTGTTGCTTGTATATTTTTCAAGAATTGGAGGTTACTGCATGGTAAACTATGCTGTAAGCTTACAGTACACCTTGGTAAAACAAGGCGTGGCAAGCAGTGTAAGTTAATGAGCAAATGACAAAATGTAGTCTCATATGTCAGATCATTTACCACAAAGCTCGGAGTAATGTCTGGCTTGCTACAAGACAAAATGACAGTTCTTGAAGAAAAATCTTTATCAGGAATTAGTGCTAAATCTTGATATATTATTAATCAATAATTGAGTGGCTTTTGTATTAAATCTGCCATCGTATTGGTATACTGAACCAATGCTAACCTTTCTTCCAATATTGCTGGACTATCATGTACAGAACTCACTTCTAGTGGAGCATATTCTGGAAATAACGATTATGACAACAGTAATCATATCCACCACCACTTCAATAAAAACATATAGTTACAATGATAATTAGAGCTGAGTTTATTCAACTGAAATGTTATAAAATATATGAGGACTTGAAATTTTTGAAATATACAACAAAACAAAACGACAACAAAGAGTTCCCGGTAGCTAAGAACACAATTTACAAATTAGGACTAAGGCCTAGCTGAGCAAGATGTGCCTAGCAAAAACAATACACAGCATATTTAATAGAAAAATAATAAAATAGTTTAAAAAAGTGAATGTAAATCACATTTTAATAACGTATATTGCAAAAATCGATGTCAGCAAGCTCCTTGAAGTAATTAGGCATTGACTTGTAGATTGCAATATTAAAAAAGCTTCCAGGCTCTCTCAGTTTAGTTGCTCATACAAAGCAAGTCTAATAAAGCCAATACAAGTATAATAAGAGTGTAAACTATTACATTACAACAAAATAAAGCAGTACTAGATCTTGCCCTGTCAAAAAATATATCAATAGTAGCATTAAGTGTATATAAGATATATTTTTTTATTGTTAATTATTTAGATAAGGCAAACCTACCTGTAATGTAGAAATAGAGAAAGTACTCCTTATTCGCTATATCTATGCATTGCGCCTTGTTGAGTTCTCCTCGCACTAGTGGCACATTAGAGTAGTCTCTAACCATGACCCGGTGACCATCCATGCCCACTTGATTGATATCATACACCAGCACATCCTGAATGCGAAGTTGGCGCGGTATAATGATGGTGGAAAATTTGTGGCCACAAATGAAACAAGTTGGTAAATTAGTATGGTCTATAACTAGGCCAGTACTGTTGTCGATATGTATCACATCGTTACAGTCGGATGTGTCTGTTTTCAGTGTAGAATTAACCAATAATAATTGGGAGAATATGCATTTAATAATTATATGTACTTGTAAAGTCTAATTAATTATGTCATTCACTTAATAAAACAGCAAACATAATGTAGTAAACAGAAGTTGGATTAAACTGAAAATGTAACTTAAATTAATTACCATTAATAAGTCTGATGAAGGACATTGAAATTGTTTTCACATAGTTTGTCACTGTGAATAAGTATGTTCCAGAAGATTCAGAGCCAGCTATCTGTCTCTCCATTACTGTAGTTATGCTTCCATTTGCGTTTGTAGTGTAGTTTATGCTAATTCCTTGATCAGATGCTCTTATAAGCCTTCCATTATGGTACCATGCAGTTCTGGTCTGTGGGTTTCCCGCATAGTACAAATTTGTTAAAGTCAATTGATTATTTTTATGGAAAGATGCAATTCGAGGTTCATAGGTAACAACTTTTGGAGCATCTATACAGTATAAGGCAATGTGTTTTTATTGAATTTCGATAGTTGTTATACATAGCTAATTTCATATATTGCAAAGTAGCATAGTTATTATGTGATCACAGCTTTTTGTTAAATTGCATTACAGTGAGTTGGATTGTAAAGTTAAACTATTTTCATTTCATAGTGCTATAATAAGTTAATTAGCTTGAATTTAATTGTTTGGTCTCAAAATCCATCAATATTCTTTGAATTGAGTAGATATAGATTTTTTTATACATTAAACTATATTTTATAGCTATATATATATTCATTCTATGTTAGATATCTTCACTGTAGTTTCTTTATGTACATGACTAAGTGTTTGGTCTCAAAAATTATCAATACTCCTTGAATGGAGTAGATATAGATGCATTATACACTTTATCTATAATATTGTATAGCTATATATTTATTCTACACTAGATATCTTCACTATAGTATCTTTAGGTACATGACTGTGAGCTATAATTCACCATATTACCTATCACTAGCTGTATTGTAGCTCATCACCTTCAAATACACCAGTAGCTACAATGGACTTCCTAGCTTACCTTTTCCCCAGTGTTTTTACAGTTATTGTCCTCTAGGGTTCAGCTGCTAAAATATCAGCTGGGAGCCAATGAACTAACATTCAGTTTTTTTACAGCCAACTGTATACCATGAGTAGAACTACAGTAGTGAAGATATCTAGCATAGAATAAAGCATTTATTACACTCGTAAGAGTGATATGACCAGATATTTCCTTCTCAGGTTTTATTTTCACTCGCCTCTGGCTCTTGAAAATACAGTAACCCACTCTTTGCAATATCACACTCTGACTCATGTAGTATTATATATATTATATATATATATATATAGTTAATTTTATTTTTGTATATAGATAAATGAACATAGTCATCCCTGTTTATTTTTTAAATATAGATTACACAAAGTATAGTATTTTAATTTATTATATGTAAGTGTACATTTTTTTGATTATTCAGTGCATATAACAATATATAATTAGGTGCTGAGAATTGACTTGTGAGACTATAAGTCCTATTTAGATTGACTTAGGAAGAAAACGTGAACAAAAACTCTTTACCTGGGTAACAATCAAGTGGTAAAATTCTACTAACTTGTAATTGTATTGTCTTACTTATGGCCTACAATTTAAATGAATTACTCATGCTGTGTTGCCTGATATAGAGGCAACAATCACACATATTGTATTTTATTCTAGCTAGCCACGACTTAGTGGGGTAGGCGTTGACACAAACTTACAGAATACGATCAAGGTAAATCTCTGAATGCGGCTGACATTAACGCTGGGAGTCCTCTTAATCCTGCACTCATATCTTCCTTGTAGTGTCCTGACCACCTTGAAGCTCATATTTACCCTTCCTATACCATCTGAAATAATGGTATCATTGGGAGAGTACCATTCCAAGTTCACTGGTATCAGCTGTTCCCTGGTTTCACACACCTCCTGTAATGTGGAGTCCTCTATATATATTCTCAATGATCTGGCAGAAATTACTATATCTGCAGGATCTGTAAAAGAAATTGCAACAACAGCAATGTGTATGTGTTAACAGAAGTGCGATAACATGTGTGTGCATTAATTTGTGTGTGTGTATGTGCGTGTGTGTGAATAATTGGGAAAAAGATGTTTATTTTTTATTACGAGTTGGAATTCAGTTGACTCAATTCTGTGTTGGTCACATATTATTGAGTAATAGTCAGCAATAGTTTGATGTGAATGTTAAAATGTGCATGCAATATAAAATAAACTACTTTGCAATTTCATTGCAACTTAGCCATTTTCATATTAAGTATGAATTTTAACTATCACATAAAACATAGGAGTGTTAGATTATGTGAAGTTACTAACATTTTGATTTGTGAACATTTTTTTTTACTACCAAATATTATTTTGAAGTTAATTTTATTTTAATACTAAATGTCCCTGTGTGACCAGGTGTACTCATATTTTCAAGCATGCTTAGAGGAAAAATGATTTATCAAACTTAAACAATTGCTTGTATTGTTTTTCTAGTAGAGCAAAGTATATTTATCAGGTGTGTTTATTTTGTGTTGCATTTATTTCTGGCACTTTATAAGTTGTACTTACTGATTAGAGTAAACTTCTATAAAGATTAGGTCATATCCTTATGTCAGACAATTCTTCATGTCAAGTAAGAAATTTTGGGGTGGCATAACCGCACACATCAGATTTGCAACTAAAGCATTCATTCTTACGGATAACTTTTTGTTGCTTTAAATTTATTAGCTCATATAAAAGATCAGAAAAGTTAGATAAATAGCCAAGTGAGTTTCATTAGTACAATCATCCCTACACACACTAGCAACCTACTACCAAAGTTGATTGCACTAGAGTTCCGGGAGCCAACACAATTAGAAGTTCTGGCAAACACATTGTAGGATTCACTGCTATTGAAGGAAAATGTGAATTCATGAGTTGTTTCATTGATTCGTGATTGAAGCACTCCTTGTTGTGGACTTAATTCTATTAGTACAGAATCATTGAAGTTATAATCATTCTGATAACTCCACGTGAAGATAGCTCTGTATGTCATTCCTAATCCAATGAATTTGGCCGGTCGAAAATTTGTAACTGCAAGAGGCATATCTATATAGCAAATTACAAAAATAAATGGAGTAATTCGATCATAATTATTTTTTACTTGGTAAAACAAATTTCAAAGGTTGTTCGTTATTTCAAGTCCAATTTTTTTAATGGAAATATATGAAGGCTGAAGTGTATTTAGCCGTGATTTCCATGCATTATTTATTTATTATCAAAATAATTACATATCCAGTTTAATGTTCCTTTTTTGTAATCACCTTCTGTTTTTATATATCTAATAACAAAAATATAAATTACAGTTTACTACCACACGAATACAATAATACCCTTAAGCACAAAAGTCGTTGATTTGTTCACTGATGGATTTGAAAAAGACAAGCATGTGACTTTAGCTGGAAGGTTTTCTGGATAAGGAATGTGATCAAATGAACTGAAGAGAGGACTTGAACCATTCAGCAATTTTATTGTTCCAATGTTCCTGTAGTTATGTTGAACATCAATAGTAGAGTTTCTGTCACTCGAAGATAAAACTACCGTATTATTTGTTCCTCTAATATTTATTCTCCACACCAGAGAGATATCACCTGTCACTTCGCATGACAACTGCATGGGTTTCACTTTGTCGGAACAGACGGTGAGGAATTCTTCAGAAGTGCTGAGGGAGACAGAGACTTGGGAGTATGTTTGCACCAATAGTGATGACACTGAAATATAAAAAAAGAGTATATAATGATATTTTATATTATAATATGTATAGTTAAAACTTATCCCGACAGTTTAATTTCTTGTTGAAGTCTCCCTAAGGGGTCAATGAGGTCAATTTTTTCGATGTGAAGAAGAGAGAACATCTACTCAAATTACTTCAAAGATGACAAAAAAATAATCATTAGGGTGGGCTCTAAATAGTCAACTCATGTAAACTCTACAGATACTAAGCAAAAGAAAAGCTTTAATTCTTATTATTCCATGCATAGCAGGAATAAATGAGAGCATTCAGAGAGTGTGTACAGATTTTGACACCAAAACAGCATTAAAGTCAGGTAAGATACTAAGATCACATCTTGCATGAAGTACAAAGGTACTATATCCATCAACCAAATTATACAGACAATACTATCAGTATGTAGCACATGTCTTGTAAAAGGCAAATTAAAAGCAAGCCAAAGTTATAACTTAAACAGAATTGATCACAAGCATGCCTTATGCAATATAGTAAAAAAAAATTGTGTCTTTTCCCATCGACAGCATATTTTTTCTGTATACAGAACTAGCTATAGCTAGGGAAAAGGTAAACAAAAACAAATAAGGTTGGATGATGAGTTTTGATTTTCAGGAAGTATTTTAATGTTATTCTATTAGCATGTGTACATGTAGTAGTATTTTCTTTAAAACTTATTTTTTTAGATTAAAGAACATAAACATCTAGAAATGTTGTTATAAGGTAGATTTTCATTACTTGGTTAAAGCTGGAAGAGAGACTAATAGTTTTACTCATTCATTTCATAACATACCAACTTTATATAACTAGCTACTGCATTCATCACTAATTCAATTATTTCTAATTGGAATAATAAGAGAATAATAAGAAATTTTATAGAAAATATACTATTTTTTATAATAATAACACAAATTTTAGAAGAAAAAAAAAAAGAATCTGAAAATTTCGAGCATAATCTGGCAGGCCTTAGCCATATTATTAGCTACAATTAGTTCATTGCTGAAAATGGACTAGGTTCGAAACAGTAAACATCAAGTCAACATCATTTGATGTTATGTTAATCAATCCAATTTTTCTACAGTTTTTTCCCTTCATATTTATGAAATGTAGCCTGTGTGCTGATATAAGATGAGCTTCCCCCCTCCCCCTTAAACTTAAAACTATCATACACTTAAATAAAATCAATCCTTCCTTCTTTTGTTTTTCATTGATTGACGTAAAACCACATAATTTGCAGTGAATGTGAAATGAGAAGTTCTGCTGTATTCTTTCATCATTGAATATTCAGATATTATTTGCAGTTTAAAATAAGAAGTAATCAAATTTAAGCTGTTTTTACGGAGTTAAACTGAGTGCTCTTAAGAATATAGTATAGAAACAAAAATATTTGCAAAAAGAAATGAGCAATTCAATAACCCTGTTTCAGTCTTTATAATGCAGTTTCAGTTTAGTTTTAATTAATTAATAAACAACGAATTTAATTAAATATTACCAACCTGCTATTAATACTGTTTTCATTATTCGTCATAGTTGGATTATTCTCATTGTTAACCCTAAAGCCGCGGCACCTTTATAATTTTCTTGTCCCTGCGTTAGATTTCACGAGCCATTCTAGCGAGTGAGACGCTATGGTGGTGGTGTAAAAAAAGGTAACCTCGTGAATCCTAGTCAGCGATATTACTGTAATTTTATCTCTGGTTTGACGCAGCGGCCGAACTCTTTAGGTCTGGCGCCGCCAGCTAGTAGAGGGTCTGGCTACACGAGGTTAAAAAGGACATCTATAGTGGAGACTGATCATAGAGGGTTTGTTTTATTTGTTTAGTCCCCCCCTCGAAAGCAACCTCACAGGCTGTGACTAGCTATTAGTGAGGTCTGTTGCCACAGAAGGTTTTGCCAAATACTTCAAGTAAACTAGTATTGGTTGAGCAGAGAGACTGTTGTGGGTATAGCTACTCATTCCTCGAGGTCGAAGTCTCAGTCTATGAAGTAAATTAATAGTAATGATAGCTATGAAGAAATACTAAAAACAGACTAAATATCCAGGGAGAATCAGGGGAACAAATTAAAACTAATATTTCAAGATTACTTTTACTTTTTTTTTTTAGTATGAATAACTAAAACTAAGAATGTAATCTCTAGACCAAACAGACTTGTATTTTTGCCGTTTAACTAAGCTGTTACAATTATATAATATTCCCAGACTGACCCCTCATAGCCCTATAATGTCCAATGACTAATATAATAATATCCAACAAAGTGCTCCGAATTTCTTTCTCGGTATAATGGCTATAGCTAAATTAACCAGATTCTGAAGAGCATAATTGTCTCTGTGAAGCCTCTTCCAATAACTTTTCTGAATGGATTGAGGTGCTAGTACAGCTGATGCCTTCAGTGATAATGTGTGTAGCTATAAACTTTACTATAGTATGACATTTTGAAGAAAACAGTGTCTGGCTTTGTGGTTGAGCTACAGAGAATATGGCAAAGAATTGTAGCTTTGGAGAAGTGCTGGCTGTAACACAACCTATTAAACAGACCACATCATCGTTGGCATAACAATGGCACCCTTTAGAAGAAGTTGCTAGATTATTTAACTTGCAAGTGAGCACCTCAGCCGATACCAAGGATCAGCAGGGGTGAATTGTGGGTCAGAATAAGACTATGTATGCATTAGTTATTGTTGTTGTGAGAAGAAATGTGTTGTTTACATCCTTTTATATATTGTCTCTTTATGGTTACAGTTATTATAATTCATACACTCACACCGAGTTATATATATATATTATATATATAATTATAATATACATATAATATACATACTTCTCTGGTGGCAGGGCTCACCTTTGGTTGAGTTTTGTCTTAGTGTGTTTAGTGTTGGATTGTTCTGAACCTGTAACTATATTAAACCTGAGGCACCTCTGTGCATGCTTCAAGATAGCTAGATAACTTGTCAAATAGTGGAAACCTGCGATAGTAAGGGAAGTGAAAGTGCTAGCCAAGCTTGGCTTACATTTGTTTCTGGTGGCAGAAAACATTACCAGGGAACTTGAAAGAATGTAGTGTAGGCTATACCCACAAACCCTCCTGAAAAAGTCCTTGAATGTCAACTCTGAGCAAAACTATTTTGCTTACAAGGTTTAGAATACTAGCCATAAATTTGTTGTATTGAAACGTTTCATCTGCTGTTCAGCTAGCCATCATTAGTGAAAACTGGATGTGGCTGTTTGCTGAGAATAAAGCTGATGCATCTGCAAGAATAATAAATTAATGGAATGACAAAGAACATATTCTGTTAGTGAGGAATTTGAAGCTTATACTGTATATTATGTCACTTAATGAGTGCTGTATTCTGCTTCCAACCCAATTGATGGAGAGATGACTCTGGTATTACTGTGGATGTCAATTTATTTGTGGACTCGTAAGGAACATTTTAGTCTTTCCCTGATATTTGAATGATAATTGAACCTTTTGTAAGTGAGGAGTTGATTAAGTCAACTGATGAGTGATTTACAGTAATTTGTATTTAATGACCTCACAGCATTAAGGACAGTGAGTTGAGTCAAGTTTTGCAATTTGTGGTTCATGACTTGCCTCAGGAAGTGGACTATAATTTAGCTACTACATGTACTATTTGCCATTGGCGAAGAAAAGACAGGCACACATTATGGGAACTACGAGCAATTATATCCTTCAAAAGTGGATACAACAAAATTTGCATTATGGTCACCCAGTGAGTATAGCAGCTTGAATGGCACTTGCAAGGAGCTATATGTGGTGACCTGGGCTAGATAGGTTTAACCAAAAGTTGTGTGCCATGTCAATCTGTCAAGCCTGAACAGTCAGTCAATAACATTGAAAACAAGTGAGATAGCTAGATGGTGGAAGCTGTGATATCCAAGTATAGGTGCACTGGGTATCCTTATGGACAGGACAAGCAGTGAGCAGAGTTAAGACAATGTCAATTCTTTAATCTTTAATTTACATTTCAATCAAATCTTGCTGACTTACACACAGGCTGACTTTTTACAAAGTAGCAGGACTATATATAATTATAGACTCAGAACATTTAGACCACTTTTGGTATGTAATTGTCGCACCAAAATCAGGGAACTTGGGAACTGGTGGAAGCATACTATTAGGAGACTGATTATTTCATGGAAAAGTTCAATACTGAAATAATTATTGTGGGTGTAAATATTATGATTGAACACAGAACCCTTGCTGCCTATCCCCAATAGACAAAATTAAAGCATTTCCTGGATTTGATAGTGTATATAATCACGATTTTATTAAGAGTTTACAAATTGTGCTATAGAGCTAAATGTAGCTATTCATTTTATATGTCAGTGTATATAGCTAGCTAGCTAAATATTAGTTGTTGTTTTTTCATTCAGTATAATTGGACTATCAGAGCATAGACATACAGACTCATGTATTTTATACATCCTTAATGGTTCTTGGTTTTCAATACGTTATTTATAGAGTATTTTAACTGGCTGACTATTATGAATACACAGAAAGATAAGTGGTGTATAAAGAACCATCTGGGAATTTGCTGTTGTTTGCTATTTCTCACTCCTCAGAGTATAATCCTGTGTCTCTTGATTTTGCTAAAGAAATGACCGAGATCTAAGCTGGACTTAATACATAAGAGTGAATTGAATTGAAAGTCTTGGCACAACACTTTTGGTGAAAATTGGTCACTTGGGGCAAGTTGTATGCAAGAAGTGTAATAGCATGTAAAACTAGTGATGGTAGAGTCCATTCCGGACATATGAGACTACACTTACTGGTTGAAGTTCTAGACATATCAATTCCTATAGCTAGCTACAGTTGTTCAATCTACTTCTGTACTTACTGTGACTTTGGTGAGTCAGCCAGTTAGGGTATTCCCTCCACAACCCATTGAGAAACACAAACCCACAGGTCTGATCAAATACATTAAGTATGTCTATGCATTAAGAATTCAATACTATTTGAATAATCTGATGTTCAACATACTGCTAGGATCTATAATCAATCAAATACAAGTCCAAGTTGTGACATACTATTGGAATTCAATCTGTTTACCTTGAACAAGATGTGTAATTGAAGGTATCAAGCTAGCCATCTCAGCCAGCATAGATGTTGCCTATATTTAGCACTAAAGAAGGTGTATAATGCCTACAAGCTCCAGCAAAACAAACACACCAACAATAAACCGGTTACAAGAGGATGTATTCTCTGCCAATTAAACTGACTGGATTGAATGCTCCAAAAGGTACACAGCTGCAGAAGACTGGCTAACAAAGGTTAGTATTACAGGAATCAGTGTGACATTTGTTTACACAGCTGTATAATCCTGCCACCAACATTGTAGTCCTCTGATCCAGCTCGCTCATGTGCTCTAAAATTACTTACATATTAATGCTGGCATTGTGCCAGCACATTTTGATTACAGATGCTGGTATAATACTATCATGTGTCTAACTGTATTGAAAATTTTAAGGCTAACTGTAACATGCAATTTTAACGAATTTTCTTTTAAGAAAAAAGTATAGCTACAGTTGGTGGGGCATAACTCCATCACAGAGAAGGTCAAATAATAAAAAAATAAAGAGAAAATAATAAAGTTAATAATAAAGTTCTCCAAGGACCAGAATTCTTATAGCTAATAGCATCTAATTAGTCAATGAGACGTAGGCTCCCGCCAGCACTTAGACTTTATTTTCGCAAGAATAATAATTGATAGTGAGTTGGTACAGATTAGATAGGGTGATATGGTATAGAACTAAGATGGGTAAGAAGTAGGTGGAGATTTAGATGAATATGATTAAGTTTTAAGATGAGAGGCGCCCGCAAGCAGGCTGGCCAAAGGTAAGGTGTGGGTGTTAAATGATGAGATAAATGTGGTAATAAATAACAGGTTCTGTTCCAAGTTCAGACGGATAGCTGTAGTTCAGATCTTCCTCCTTTGTGGGGGTGGTTTTGACAGACAGTTATCCTGAGATTGACCGCTCTAGGTGTAGCCCAGACAACAGTAGACTCTCTGAACTCTCTAACAAATGAATTTCTATTTCTACCAATCTCTAGGATTTGTAGTTAGTCCCAAATTGTATACAATTTGAAATTGCTTTCAAGTTTGGAGGTTCTACTGTAACAAAAATGGCTTACTGCTAATATTATTGGCAGCACTATTTTGAACTAAATTACTCTCACAGGCCCAAGCATCCCTATCCCCTATACTCAATTCCCCCACAACTATGACAATGATGGCTCTCAGCATTTATTATTCTAGTATTAAAAAATATTATTGCATATATTCTGACAAAGAATTTGAAAGTTTTTGCTGACATTAGAAGCAAAGAGGAAAACAATAAGGCTCAAAAAGACCCTATTTTGGAAAATATACGATATGCAGTACTCATGAAGTCGGCCAATCGGACAAGTGATAGCAGCTGTATCCAATGAACATACGTGAGCACCACAGTAATGGGTTTCTTGTGCAATAAACACTTGTATAACCTGGGGGGACATAATATCCCAATGTGTTAACTGTGGATTCAGGTGATACAGGGAAATGTTGCCTTAAGCCACATCCAGTTACTTCAATACATTTCCTATATTATGTGGCAATAGGTAATATTAGGCCTGGTTCAGTACATAATAAATAAGGAGCCACGGGTAATAAAGGCAGTAAGCAGGACCAGATGAAGGAAATTTGAAGTGGTCAAGCAAAAAAGTCCGTGTAACATGAGTGTGGAGTAGTGCTTCAATATTATTAGTATATCCTATTTTAATGACTCACTAATTAGATACGTATAAAAATAGATTCACAAGATAAAGTGTCAGTATAACTTTGGACTATGTGATCATTTGGTTTTATACAAAATTGAGTCACATTATAATTTTTACCTCTGCTTAATGCAAATACACTGCCTTATGTGTAGTGTGTAGCCGCTAATACTGTTCTGAATTTTGGGTGACATCGATACACAATACAGTCCTTGATCTCTATCAAAAGTGGAGTTTGTAATATTCTTTACTGAGGACAATAATGGGGGAAAGTTCCATATGAATTCAATGGAGTTATTTCAAGTGAAGACAGACAACTACAATTTCTGACTACTCAGATCTGTAACTTTACCATTAACCAAAGTTTATTTTTCACTTTAAATAAAGGAGACTTTATGTGTGTCATTTTATATGTCAACTTGGAGTAACTTTGTCTCAATTTGATTGTTATTGTATTTTTTTCCCAGTAGTATTGGCTCACCAAGAAATGAATATGAAGCTACAGCAAAAAACTTAATTTCTTTTGTGGAAGCCAAGTACCTAGACCCTTGAGAATCCTTTACCCATTTGTGTCTTAAAATTGGTCAGGCAATTGCCTGGACTGCCTGATCTCCTCATGCCCTGGTAACAATAGCTGAATTAGAAATCAGAATCTAATATTGCAGTGGAAAATTTGTAGAAACTGGAATGTTAAATGTTATATACTTGAACTATAAAAAATGACGATACTAAACTTAATAGAAACTAGATTTTAATGAAATGTTTCAATTCTGCCAAAACCTCCTATATAGAATTGATACAGTAGGTCCAGTGAGGTCTCAGAATAATACAAGTAACTATGAGTGTGTAACTACCATAACGGTCTTGCGACCTAATCTTCTTTTTTTTTTATATTTGGATTACAGCACATACTATTAATTTGGCTATTTTAGATCTATTCACAAACCACCATGCACACAGCAGTTAAGTGTCTATTTTGGTCATCTGACAAGTTACTTTATGATCAAGGCTTCTAATCATTTTCATGATAAATATATCCTTTTCATAAATAATAAAAATTTTCTCAACATAATTATTCTACAGCACACCTTTATAGTTTTAATTGGAAGAAAATTTTCACACATGTAATAACTATTATGACACTAGAAGTAGAAAAATTTGAAACTCAACTAAAGTGTAGTGCATGTTAACTGACTAGTCTATAGATCCATTGTTTATTCTTGAGGCATTATGGACTTCACAATGTCAAGGACTTTTTCAGCATGTTCTTTAGCATCCTGAGCATCTTGCGGGTGGTAGTGATCATAAGGAGCGTCTTGACGTCCAGGCCATCTATTAGGGAACCGTGTATTCAAATAGTGCTCTTCCAGTGGAATGCAATGGCCGGGAAGATGGCGTGCTTCATGTGGTCTTATCATCCGTAATGCGTGGGCATTGTTTGATAGTTGATGACTGTCAATTTTTCTTGCATCAAGGCCACACAGAGCATACAATCCTCCCTTCAAAGCCTTTTCAACTACTTCATGGCTAAGGAAACACACATTGGCATATCCTTTAGTATCATCAGCATGAAGCAGACACAGGTTCAAAACTGCAAATTCATGTTCTGCTTGACGTATCCAACGCCTTCCTTCAGATGGATTAGGCCTGGCTATATCCTCACCATGTCTGTTGAAAGGAGAGCGCATTTCTTCATCACAATTTCGTTGGCATCTACTTCTGCTTCTTCTTTGACTTCCCAGAGTAGCATTCCAGTCGTCAAAATCGTTTGTCCAAGCAGTAGTGGGAGTATCCTGGGATCTACTTCTGGATGCTCTTTGAAATTGGTCTTCTCTTTCTGGATCATCCAATGGTTCATCTCTTTCTAAATGAACAATTTGAGCTTTTAAAAAAATAAAAAGTTCTTCATATTCTTCTTCATTATCGGGATTTTTGTCTGGATGATATCTAAAATACATCCGACGTATTGCTGATCTTCTTAAATTCTCAGGGAGCTGCCAAATTTCTCTGAGTTGATCACATATTAATACCCTTTTGCTCGCTGCACTTTGTTGGTAAAAAGAGGCTCTCAAATTAGTCAAATCATTGCCACCGTCATGAGGAACTAGTGCAGCACTGTCATCTCCAACTCGATTTGACACTAATGGAGCCCTTTTGTCTCCTTCAAGGAACTTGTAAAGCTTGAGAATGCTAACTTCGATTCCATCTTCATCATTATCATTGATGTATATTTTGTACTGCTTACAATAAACACTCTGTGGTTGCTCAGATTGCACCAAGTAGACAATCTGCGCCATAATAATTTTATTTTCCTCAATTTCATACCCAACAAATTCCATTGGATTGTACATGTTATCTGCATCCTGATCAAGTCTGTCTTGCCAATACAATGGTATTGCCACTCCAAGTTGAAATAAGTCCACGTTTTCAGAACTGTTGTCAACTACACCTGTTATTTGTAGTCTGTCAAGCATTACAATTTTTTCTTCTGTAGAACAGGTAAGAAAACAACTCCAAAAGTGTTTTAGTTGATCTTTTTCATCACCAGGTTTAAGTGGTTTATTCAATAATGGAAACACAGCTTTCAAAGTGTAATTAGCTATATGGAAACACACTTTCTCTTTTCCCATCATCATTACATCTTCATTTAAATACAAATGATGATCAGCTTCATGAAAAATATAATCAACTTGTATCCGTCCAATTTCAATGGCCGTGTCTTTCATTTTTATAATGGCATGAAGATCTTTCATGGTTATCACCTTCATGCTGTTGAACATCTTGCTGATTTGTTTTGCTATTAAATTTCCTTTCTTTTGTTCACCGACATATCGAGTAATGGCATTTTTAAAGTTTTCAGGACAACTTTTGTCCTTAAACGAATTCAGGAGAGATGTTGCAAAGGGAGAATGTTGTGTTACAACACATTTTTTATCAGGTATTTGAATACATTGCTTTGATAGTTTGAGAGGTTGTATAGATTTCGGAAGAAATTTGCACAAGTCATTTGCAAAAATATCGTACTTAGATTTGGGATCAAAATGAGATATAAAAGTACCTTGTAAGTTTAAGCATAAACGGCCATGGTAGCTTGAAATATCAGCATATAGCATAGTAGTTGACACCTGAAGTGTATCATTAACATCTGGAAGGTACAATGGAGTAAGACTTAGTGCTGTTTCATCCAGATGTTTGGAATCAATAAGCTGAAGTCGTTTTTTCAGATTATCGATAGCTTTGTGAACAATATTGTGTGTGTTGATACCAATTGGCTTACCATTGGACTGCAAGAAAACTCTCTCTAATAAAATCTGCATATGCTGAATGGATATTTCTGATGATACTCCGATTCTTTCTAAGACATCGTATGTGCTGTAAAACTCAGTTGGAAGCTCATACAAATAAGGATGAAAATCATCTGATTGGGTAAGATATTTGATAACTGAATTTGGCTTGACAAGAGCTACTTGGCATCCATCATAGTTCTGTTTCTCAGTGTAGACTGGAATACATGGCAATATTTTCAGAGTAGAGATATCAGAATTTGTGTCCAGCCATTGAAAGTTCTCGAGCATTATACAAAGAAGATTTGACACTGGATTATCTCCACCTGGTGGCTTTAGATTTTGAGGGTATTTTGAGAACAAGCTTTCATCAGAGTAGGAGGTTTTAGATATATTTGTAATGTTAGCTACAACATCTGATGCACAAGGGCTAGATATAACTCCTAGTTTGTCGGTCAATGTATCAGTGTAATTAGGCAGAGTGATTAATGGTCGAACTGTCCATAACTGATGTTGCAGATGTAATAAAGCTGATCCGTTCATTTTAACTAGCTGATGAGCTGTTGTATGCCCTTTTAGCAACCAGGAAACTTCTGAAGGATATCTAGCACGTACAAAAGGTATGTTAGATATCTCTGCTAAAGTAGGATCTACAAGTGATTCTTCAATTTTTAGTAAATATTGTATAAAAACATCAGATGCCTTTGAAATGTCCCTTACTTTACCGTTGGCTATTTTGCAACAGTACTTGATATATTCTACAGCTGACAGTGATGCTTTAAGATTAAGTTCCTTAAAAAATGCAAGCCACATCTGACCTTGTAGAACCGCAGATAGAACTTTGAAATCATCAGGAAAGATGCTAAACACTTCTTGCGTATGATCACAAAAAGCACTTACTGGCAGCAGAACTGTATTTGCCTGTCCAATACAACGTAATGAATTTAATTTATTGTAAAACACTGCAGATTCAGATATTTTCTGTCTTTCAGAATTACTGGTCCATTGTTCAATTTGCATCTTTCGACATATTTGAATATTAGAGAACATGTTATCCCGAATGTACTTTAAATGGGCATATCTGTCACTCTCACTCATCACCTCAAAATGTGGACACGGAAATATAAAACTATTGTAAAGGCCAAGTTTACTTATGCCATTCATTGAAAATAGCTTCGATGACCCAAGAAGTGTCCAATGCGCATTAGATTTCAAAAAAACAATCTGATATCCTGCTATCCAGGAATTATAACCATTGGAGCAAGAATTAGGCCAGACATATGCAGACTGATACTGAAGAGTTTGGTACACTCCAGTCACATCTTCGAATAAAGGAAGCCGTTTTAAGTTGTCCATGCATTCTCGTACCTTCAAATGCTCCGAAAAATAGTCAATCAAAATATTTATTTCATGTTTTTCAAGTGTGAAGGTGAGAGGATCTGTTTTGTTTATCTCCACGATGTTCTGCAGTACTTCTTTAGCATCATCAATTAAATGTGGGCATTGGACTTTCACACATACAATGGACTCATCCACAAAGGGCAATCTCAATTGTTTTAGAACTTCAATAGCATGTTTAGTTTCAGTTGAGATTTTGTCTTTGGGGGGAAGGTACACTGGAGATATCTTTGAAGATAGAGAATATAGTCTATTGTCAGTTGTAAGAAGCATTGCCACTTGCTTTAAGACATGTGGCATATATGACTTTATGACAGAATCCTTCCTGAAAACATCCCAATAGTCAGAAAGCTGTTTCTTATCGATTACTGAAGATGCTTCAGCAATAACACAATTTTCAGACATCTTTGCAGGAAAAGCATTCTTAAAGATTTGAACAATCAAGTCAATTGCATAGTCTTTATTTTCTTCATCGCTATGCTTCAATATAAAGTATGATTTATTCAGTTGAAGTTCCAATAAAGACTGATGAAGAAACTTGTCCAAGTCCTTGCAAAACAATCTGCTGTATTCTGACTTTAATATTCTGTTAGTTTGCTCGAATCTTTTTAGGATATTATCAGCTGTTACCAACAGGAAATGGGACATAGGACTACTTGGGAAGAGCCCTTCATAAGAAGAACTTTCTTGACGTGAAAAAGAACTGAGAAAGCTCATAACTTTTACTTGATTTTCAGTCTTTTTTTCTGGGACTTTTAGTAAGAATTTCAAAAACAGTACAAATGTGTCCATGTCTTTAAAAATAGTGTTCGATATTCTGCTAGGCTTCATTCCTTTACACATTGAAAAACAACTAAGAGTTGTGTAATACTCAAATACAGATTCAGATGAAATAAATGGAATCTTTTGGGGGGGATCTGAAATAGAGGCATTCAACATGTTTCCAATATCTATTTTAGTTGATGTAATTTTAATTCCTAAACTCTCAAAAATGGGATGTAGAGCCTTGCGATTTTCAGTACGACCCCAAAAATACACCTGATCTTCTTTTTTAATTGAATTCAACGGGTGCCATTCTGTAGTTATGTGCCTTAATCCAGTTTTGTTCTTGGACAGGAAGACACACAAAACTGGAGCATTGATGTCAGCTAAAATTTTGAAAACATTGCGAATTTTTTCCTTTGCTTCAGCATAAGTGGACATTTCATAGCATGGATACATAGTACAATATCTATGGAGATCATCTAAAGCTGTCATCCAACTTGGATACGTTTCCTTAATATAATAAGATTTGCTAATTTTAAGAAAATCTGCGTATAACGATGCAATTGCCCCAAAAAGGTTAAGATTCCATTTCTTTCTGTCATCTAAATCTCCAGGATTAGTGGAGTTCCAAAGATCTCTTCTGGCAGAGTCCAGAATAAAACTTCCATTTATATGAACTGGAAGACCACTTTTTTTTGGCAGTGGTAGAAAACAGAACAACTGTTTTTTCTGTGAATCTGAAGACACTTTTAACGGAGCAGCTATGCCGTGCCTTGGCTTTACAGTTCTTAAATACTGCCAATATATCCCATCATTTTGGAGATCTCCAATTCCTTGCTGTACCAACCATTTCTCTTCCACTTTATTAGGCTCTGTGTGATCTTTTATTGTGAGTGGGTAAATTTCTTTATCTGGTACACAATCACTTCCACATTTGAACTTTGATACAGATGTTTCAAATTTCGTGATAGACGCTTTAAAATTCTCAGCGTTAGGAATGCAGCGTGTATAATGGCATCTTGTGCTCAAATTATCACTTCCAGTATTGATTACCATGTACTTGATTTCAGTGACATTATTCAGAAAAAACATGGCACCTTTCATGTCAGGAATCCATTTATCCAAATCTTTCTCAAGAGCTTCTGCAGTCATTGGCAGTGGGTCTTCATTTACATGATCCAAGATTTGTGAAGATTGAACTATTTCTTCAGTATGGCGCAATGGAAACCTAAACAATGACCCGCCAGATAGATCTTGAGGGAGATTATTCAGTCCAGATATTAAGTAAGAAGAACTCATATCACTAAACTGGTCCCAGAAACCTTCTGATAATTTGTCATATCTGCGACCCGGACAATCTGGTTTAGCTCCATCTGCGTAAGCACAGTGTGGATCCATGATACAGAGGGTCTTCCCTCCAGTAACGAAACTTGGACAGTCAGTAAGATGATAGACTACATTAAACCCAATGCCATACTGACCAATAGTTTCAGACTCAGAACGTTTGCTACCTAAACCCAATTCTTGAATTCCTTTTAGATCATTTTCACTAAATACACTGTCATTCCAAACTAAGAGAGAAGGACCTTGCAATTTTTGCCAGTTTTCAGATATCAAACTCTCTGTCCCATGCGTTCTCTTGTCCAAAATGAAGTATAATTTAGTAGCTTTTGCATCATCAGCATTTTGCAGAAGTTCTTTCAGAAGTGTGATATCGTAGGGATAGTCTCGGAGTATGTTCTGAATTCTTCTGGTCAGATCTTCCCTCTGGCCAAATTCTGAACCTGGAAAGTAAACATCTTTTTTAGTAACAAAATTATCCAGCAACTTTGAGCGTACTAAACGAACACCTAATTGAACTGCCATATCTCTTGTAATACTTTTGTGAGCATACTTGTAGTCACTGTCTTTGGGAGCCCATCCTGCATCGTGATAGGCTAATTCATTGGATCTATGTAAGATAAGATTGTCATCTGGTAGGTAAATTTCTAATGTACTGACTACTGTGTTAGAATCTGGACCAGATAAAGACTTTGTAAAAATTGTTAATATGTCAGCAAATAGCTTTTCACAGTCATTATTGATAGGATCTCCTTGAAATTTCTCCTTCATCTTTTTAAGAGATTCTACTACATCTTCTACAGAAAATTCTTCCTTTATAGATAAAATGTTTTGCAGGCTATGTTTGCTGATCATACTTTCAGGTACAGAGTACAAAAAAGGTCCATCGTGCAGTCTCCAATTCTTGGCTACATCTTCAGTGTTAATAAATTTGCTTCCATTCCACAAACTTTTGAAATCCTCCATTTCCAATATTATGTCTTCATTTGATGAATCATATAAAGAATCGTTCAAGAATTCATAAACCATTGAGCATGATTTCGTGATCCAATCTTTATCATCAATGTGATCCGAATTTTCAGATAGCAATTTTAAATGGTTGATTACATTTTCCATACTTGGTATTTTTTGCAACTGAAGATACTCTTTCGCTTTCTCCTGTATTCTTCCACATCCTCCAGCAGTAGGAGAGGATTCATTCACGAAACAAACCTGAGAGCCAGCAATTAAAGGCTTCTGTATAGCAGACCATGTGTAACTAAGTACCATTTCTTCTCCACTCAATAAATCATGGCCATCACCAGCCCATTTCACTCCATTGTAGTCGTTAGGTTTTCTTAAAACTGGTAAAAATGGGATTTCATGCAATGCTGGTTCCACACTAAGTATACAGTCTTGAGCATGCTCACAAATAGTCTTCATCAATACATTCACTCTATCTAGAGCTTTGTCTTTATTAGTGACATACAGAGTAGGAATAGACAGAGCTCTATCAATTACTAGACTCCACGGAAGATGTTGGTGCAAGATGCCACTCTTTTTCAAGCCCTCTACAGCCATATGATTATCAAGTAGTAAAGGAATAGGAAATCTGTGGTCTGCTTCATCAAAAAGAGCGGCAAAGGGTGCATCAGGATGTATTAATTCAGAACATTTTCTAAATACTCTTTCATCAGGACGACATGGAATGCAAGCACAGACTTGAAGATGTTGACTTAAAACTATAACTGTTTCAGAATCGGACTTGTACGTATCAGCAAAAGTTTCTAGCATTCTTTTAAGTACACTATTTCGACTATCTGAAACATCTTCATCCTGTAATTCATCAAAATTTTCAAAAAAAACTTCGGCAAAATTTTTCTCATTCATGTCCGTAGCAGTTTCCGGTACATGTGTTATGTATCTATTAGGAAGTTGAGTTATTGGAAGATCCAATACATCCAGTACATTCACGACACTATCCAAAGTGCCACTACTGCACAATATGTTATCAAGCAGAAGCTTACAACTAGATCTGTTCATCCATCTCAATGTGATTTCTGAATAGAAGAGATCTTCTTTGTTCAGCAAAAATCGGTAAAATGCTTTAACAAATACATCCCAAGGATTTTTCATCTTAATTTGCTCGAGAAGAGGCCAGAGATGATGGAATTTGTAGCCCTGAAGCTTGCTATCTTTGTGCATCTCTTGGAGACTACGTAGCAGATATATATATGCAGTTGGAATGACTTGGCTCATGAGAAAGTTATTCCACTGAACCTCCAGATCATTTCTAGAAGCAGATTCGGCAGTAGTCCAAATTCCTCTGCGATTATTGATGACAGCAAAGTTACAACTCACATGAACAGGAAGTCCTGTAGACTGAGACAATGGCAAGTAGCAAAACATCTCTCCTTCACAGTTTGGGCTAACATTGTATGTAGAAACACTGTCAAGATTAGGCCTCAACTCACATGCTACTTCAGCTATAGCATCTTTATTGTTATGCTTACTGGAGCTTGATGCTATTAGCCATGTAGATTTTCTAATGATATTAACAGACTCTTCTTTTTCATTAATATCTACTGCTCTTGTTAGATAGAATGTGTCAACATCCACTTCATCATTGCTAGTTTTTGAAATTTGATAAACAGTTCTTGGCTGCATATTATCATCAATTCTTTGTATAGTGATCTTCTCAACATGTTGAAGAAACAGCAACAGCTTCTCACCACTTTCCTTAATCCCGTCGAAAAGCTCACTGACATGAGCAGATGTGTAGCACGTGCCACTGAGCTCACTGGGGGAAGTTCTAAATGGAAGGCGAAACATTGTCCCTTCATATGAAGACGATTTGTCAAAATTAAACATGTCTTCAAATGGCGACATCTGAAGAGATCTTTGAATGACCTTATTAAGAAACATTACTCTCTTGCCAGGCTGAGACGGATTCTTCACCTCTTTACCAAGGTGCTTGAGAGTAGGGTCAAATATGTACATCCTATCTCGACTAATAAACGATGGCACATCAGTGATATGGTAGACTGAACAGAAGCCTATTCCAAATTTTCCAATCTTCAAGTGTTTATTGGCTTTAGTTGCAGCTGCTAGCTTTTGTATGTTCTCAAAATCTGCATCGCTGAAAGTTCTGTTATTGTGAATTATCAAGGCTGGACCATGGGAATCTCTCATGCCGGGAAAGAACAGACGTCTTTGGTCAATGTCATGCGTTCGAGAATCATAACAGATGTTAATTTCAGTGGCTTCGGCATCATCCGCATTCTGAATCAGTTCCTTAATAATTGTTACACCATCTTTGTAATCCTTTAAGATGTTTTTCAAACGAACAGTCAATGGCTCATACTGACCAGCATCACTGAAGGTATCTTCAGATACGTCCATTTCTTCACTCAATGGTGTCACTCCCAAACATTTAGACAAGCTTGTACTAACTCTACTGTGTACAAAACTCAAGTCTGAATTAGTGTCTGAAGTGGACATGAAAGTTCTGAGAAAGTCATTGTCAGTGTAAACAAGTGAATCAGACATTTGCAGGTCAGGAAATTCAGAGGAAGACTGAGCTGGAACTAATATAGGGTTATCTGAGAAGTCTTCCGTGCCATTATTAGTCAACCAATTTAGAATGGCCATTACCATATTCCAAACTTGGCTGGAATCAGACGAGAAATTCTGCTGTGATATTTGATCGCGGATAATTTCCAAAATTGAAATAATTTGAGGTTTTGTGATGGATTTGCTCATTCCAAAATATCGGAAAAGACTGGAATACTTGGATATACTATCAGGGAGTATGTGAAGATATGGATCTACACTGTGACGAAAGTTTGGGTTTTCAGAATTAGCTAATGATTTCACATTAACAAATTTGTCATATTTTTGTATATAAATCCATTCGTCCAGTGAATTTAGACCTCTGAGTTGTCGTTCATTTCCTGAGTGTAATACAGCCATCATGGTCGAATAAACTTTGCAGAGTATATTGAGCAGCACTTCAGGCTGTATTTGAATCTTAACAGAAATAATCTCTGACAAATGAGAACACAGATGTACGGTTGGCTCCGGACTGCCCAACCACTTATAGACGTCAGCATTCACTGAAGGGTCGCTGAAAAACACCTGGGAACCACAGGTATATGGGAAGTCTGGTTTTGATGAGCAAGAAACACAGGTGTAGCCTTGTAATGACATACAATGTGAAGTGTACTCTGACCCCTTCCACAAAAGACAACTGGGATAGTTTGGGGGTGCCTGGGCACATACGGGAAGCCAATTTCTCCTTTGAGAGATATGCAATAGAGCATTATCAAAAGAAAATAAGCCACGCCCTATTGATCTGTCAACTGAATAGGTCCCAGCGTTTGTACTACTCTTAAATTCATAATTTTGAATGTAGTTTAATACTGCCTTAGCACGAGCAATTTGTGTGGCACTGACTTGCTGTGGTGATAGACTGGCTTTTGTACTTATTGAAAAGATAATATCTAGAATTTCTTGGGCTGTTACAGAATTTTTTAGGCCACATACTGATAAAACATGACAATATTTGGAATAAATGCCAGTTGGAAATACGTGCTGACCTTGGTACAACTGACTTAACAATGCTGAGTTAGGATTGTAAAGCTCAGTGGGACATTTTCTGACACCGCAGGCATCCTTTACAAATTTTAAATTTTTAATTGAATCAGTTATGGTGTAACCCTGTCTTTGAAGGATACCATACGAGCTCAGTATGCATTTCATAATACTGTCAACATAGTTGTCACCAATACTTCCATTCTTTATTTTTGGAAACAAATAATTTTCAACAAACACTAAGTCTGTTTTACGTGTAACTCCAATTCTACTTAACAACTGTGTTTGAAGATAGTTAGATGCGGACAACAAAATTATAGAACTGGGAAGTGTTCTCACTAGGTCAGCAAGATTCTGAGGCTCAATAAGTGCAGCTTTAAACAAAGATCGGTAAACAATGTCTTTAATGGAATATAGATTCTCACTAGTGTTTGATGCAGACGTAAACATATTGATTGAGCTTACAATGGAATAGTCGTTACCCCTTACAATAGGTGATAGCAAGTTTTGCAGCTCATTCGCTTCATTTTTTGAAAGAGATACATCACCAACATTGTTACATCTGGATAGACAATTTAGAACACTCCTGGCATTAAAATTTTCCACATATTTGTGTAACTGAGAATGATACAAATATAGGAATGTAGCCTGCATGGAAACCTGAATTCCAAACTTCTGCAATGAAGATAGAATTTCTGAAGAAGCTGTTTGATGTAAAGGAAAGTATAATATAATGCTTCCTTTGTTGAGTCTGACCACACTAAACCGGGATGATACTGTCTGCCCCGCAACTTGAGTTGGCACTACTAACTTGTTTGCAAATAAATTCAACTGTTTGTGTGTTACCCAATTCCAAAATTTCTCAAACCAGTCACCAGGGAAACTTTCTTTCCAAGGATATTGAACTATGCTTGTGTTTCTCCAACTGGAAGGCATACATTCATCAATTAAATTGGCAATTTGCTGCACACTTAGCTCTTTAAGTTGAGTTTGGCCAGTTTTAGCTATGGAACGCAATCCTGCCTGCAGCTCAGGATCTTCTGAAACATCCACTAGCTTATGGTCAATAGTAGGCAATAAATATCTTGGATATTCTGTTGAGCAAAGATAGACATAGCTTGAATCGAAATATGAAGGTTTTTGAAAGCAAACAAAAGTTCCATTGGCTAGAGGAAGAAGCTCAATTTGATCAAAATCGCTATAGATTTTATCAGACCAGCAATACTTCAATAAATCCATTTTTTCCTGATATTTTAATGATCTCAAACAAGATGGTTTGCTTCGCAATATTTTACGAACATAACCAGGATTTACTTGGACAATATTTTTAATGCCATGAGACATAAAGGCTCTGCGAACAACGTTTGTTATGCTAGCCAACTTAACACCACAAATATATAAAACTTTCACCACAACATCATCCAATCCACACTGTGGGATATAAACAGCATTATCAGGTGACAGCCATTTATTAGAATTGTCACGCAATATTACAGCATGTTTAAGGAAAGAAGTGAACAGAGCTTTTAAAATGTTTTCCCAGTGAGTACTTTGCAGTTTAGCCACATCCGGCCATGCACTGTAGCACATTTTTCGAGAGAGGTATTGTCTGGCTTCTAATAGCAAATTTGCATAGCAGGAAGGTATCACTTCCTTTACCAAATGGGTATTCCAGTCTGCTGTGAGATCATTTCTTCTTTCTATACTTGGCCATTTCAAACTCCTTCTGTCATCTGTTAGACCAAATGTGCCATTGACATGAACTGGAAGGTTGGAAGAAGTGTCGATTGGCATAGGAAGAAAGCAGAAAATTCGACCACTGCTTGTGTTATCCAGTTCTAGAGCTGTCCCGACCCAAGGGAAAACCTTTTGCTTGACGGAAGCTGAGCGTACAGTCACATTGGGAGAACCAACTTGATTAGCAACCAGCCAGCATGCTGTCTCACTACCATTATCTTCGTCATAGGTACTCACATCAAATCTAGCTATGAAGCTGTGAACGGTTAAAATGTTGTAACCATTTCGTTCATGCGAGTCTTTGACACTAGTGACTAGATCAGAACGCTTTTGTGATAATTCATTCAAAAATGAATCTGTAATTTTGGTTTGAAAAAGCAAAGTGTGGCTCCCAAAGTCATCAATGTCAAATACTTCAATACAAGTAACTGAGCGAAGAAAAACAAGAAGTAGTTTAGCCTCTGCCTTAAGAGCATCTATCAGCTCCAAAACCTTCTCCAGAGTGTATACATTTTCTGACAGGTCTGACCTTGCGGTGCGAAGTGGAAATCGAAATAAAGTTTGATGATATCTACGGGAGGTTTTTGTATTGAATTCAGCAATTCCATGAAATGGAGAGAGGCACCGTCTGGTAAGGTCGTCTGAAAGATTGAAATATCGTCCTGATTGCCCCGGCCACAGTTTCTCTTGTGGGTCCAAGTAAGCAATTTTATCACTGCTGATTATCGCTGGCACATCTATATTAATAACCAAGGACAATTTTTCTGAATACAATAATAGTGTCGTAGTAACATATTTAAGTCAGCTAATAAAAAAGATATCACACAAACATAATATCTTTATATTTGCATTAGCTCGACAGTAGCTCAACAGTATATTTTAAGATGGTCAAAACCACTAAGTTAATTTTAATAACCAAGTACAAAAAAGAAAAAAAAAAAGTAAAATATAGGAAAAGACGTTTTTTTTTGTGATAAGAAGTTAATGTGTATAGCACAGACAGTGTGGAAATGTAGTTATTGACCTTTTGCTGGTTGAAACTAGATAAAAAGTATCACCAACGATTAATATACTCGACAGATTAACAATACTTTCTCTCTGAAGTGTTGGTTCTTTCAAGAGGTTTCCAGAAAATTGAGTATTCAACTTTCAATTCAAGTATTACTAACTTGTCACATACTCTGTTATACTCGCCATCACTCAGCAAAGGATTCATGTAACACAAAAGAATGCATCTTGACAGTCATTAAAACATGATAGCCTTCATCCTTAATTTATGTATTATTATTATTATTACTATTATTATTATACTATTATTATTATTATTATTATTGCTATTATTATTATTATTATTATTATTATTATTATTGCTATTATTATTATTATTATTAATATTATTATTATTATTATTATTATTATTATTATTACTAATACTATTATTAGAACTAATATTATCATCATCTTCACAATGACCTTGGCAATGGATCAAGAGTTTCCAATGTATATAAGTTATTTTACAAAATAATTTTGCTATATACCAATACATTTCGCTCTGTAGACATAAATTCTCTCCTGAAAAAAATTACCATTGTATTATACTTAACTACACCATCAGCAGCATAATATCCTTTAGATAAATTTGTGACAAACTTTAAAAAACAACAACAACCTGCCATCACGGATACTATATCTAAAAGATGAACCATAAAGCTGGACTATTGTTTCAAAACCTAACTTGAATATCGTTCAAAGTAACCAAATAATATTAAGTTTTACTATACAATAATTCGATATCAATATTTAGTTTGAATATAATATTAAAGTACATGTTTGTACTTATTTCATGCACTAATACAATATTTTGTTGCATTATATTCATGACATTAATTATATACTGTAGCAGTCCTGACACCTTTTACTTCATAATGGAACATCTCAGATTGCACCTACTAACTTAATTACTAGCTAGTGTTATATGCTTATACAAATGCACTCAGAAGAATATATTACAGTCGAACCTCCGAACAGCAGCCATGCATGGGGACGAACCCTTTGGCCTTTGTAGAGAGTTTGACCTTATTTCGGAGTTTTTTGGATTAGATAAAGTTCATTGTGGGGGACTAAATCAAAGGCTTTGGCAAAATCAAGAAACACAATTTCTGTGTGTCGCTTTGACTCCACAGAATTGAAAACTGAAGTATAGCTATGATAGAAGAAGTTGTTGAAGAGTGGATCTATTTCTGATAAAACCAAATTGTGTCTTTGAAATTTTTGGATATATAAAATCTATTATCTTAGAGTAGACTATTAATTCTAGTACTTTATGAAGAATGTTTAGGAGAGAAATAGGCCTGTAGTTGCTAACTTCAGATACACTTCATTTCTTGTGGAGAGGAAATAATTTGTGTACCTTCCAGTCAGCTGGAATGGAATGAGATTCCATAATGACAATAAAGAGAAGAGAAACTGTATGTGCAAGTGAAGATGCGCAGAATTTGTAAATATATGGGAACGTAAGTTTAGCTTAGTGATATACGATATTGATGAATGTCTTCAAGGCACTTCACATCAGGTTAGGTTAGACAGTGATCAAAAGCAAGTGATATCAGTATTATCTTCACTCATGCCTGATATCTTTAAGCTTTCTGTTAGAGATTGCACGAGAATGGGTAAATATAGCCCCTCTCATGTAAGGCCTCGACCTCTACTTGTGAAGTTGTTGAGAACAACTGAAGTGTCTGTAATCCTATCCAACCGAAGTAAATTGAACAAATCAAAGGTGTATATAAAACCTTATATGACCCCTTCAAAGAGAAACTCTGAGAGTATTCTCTTAAAGGAGAGAAAGTCTTTGATTTCCTCTGGGGCAAACCCAAAGGACATTAAAGGTAAAAGCAACAAGCTTCTTTTAAATGGATCTGTCTATGGATCAGTCCAGGGCTCCTCTTTTTCACTTAATGTCCAGAATTCAATTCAAGTTTCCTCTGATTTGCATGTTGACGTGGATCCAGTAGATAGCACACACTGTGGTCCAAGGAGAGAGAGAGTGAACAAAGGCGCCGGTTATGGCCTGGAAGTGCCCAGTGTCTACCGCGTGTTCGGCCCACCTGTTTATGTCTGCCGAATGAGAGAACTAGTTAATAGAGGGACATTTGTAATGAATGTAAAATTAGTCTTAGCATTCATTTAGTATTATGTCTTTTATAAATTGAAAGGCACACAAGTCATAAATTAGTTAGGCGTGGCAAGCTAAAATTGAAAGGCTAGGCAAAATGGAGGCATCAATAAGTTGGGTGTGGCTAACTGGCCGTCCCAAGAAGTAAATTTTGTACAAGACATTACATTTTGGGGCACACAACTTGGCCGTTGTCCGGAGTAGAGAGTCAACCGTTACTTGGAGTAAAAAAATCCATTACATACATGCAGAAAATACTCCGTTCCCAACGGTCTGACCGTTGTTGAGAGTCTGACCGCTTCTCGGAGTCCCGTTGTAGGGAGGTTCGACTGTACAATAATTCGATATCAATATTTAGTTTGAATATAATATTAAAGTACATGTTTGTACTTATTTCATGCACTAATACAATATTTTGTTGCATTATATTCATGACATTAATTATATACTGTAGCAGTCCTGACACCTTTTACTTCATAATGGAACATCTCAGATTGCACTTACTAACTTAATTACTAGCTAGTGCTATATGCTTATACAAATGCACTCAGAAGAATATATTTTCTGAGCATGACTTTTTACATACACTGTAAGAGGAAGGAGAGTGAAGTCAAAACAAGTACATGAAGATTTATTTCATGGAAAATGACAATAACAAGCATTTGGTGGTGACATCTAAGCATAATGTGAATGTGTTGAAACTAAAAGGAGCAAGAGAGAACTCAGTCTTAAAATGGCTACGCATTTACTCATGATAAATCTTAAATTTGCAGAAGAGAACTTCACCTGCAATTTATACTTAAATCCACAGCATAATATGCTATTTCATATTACACTAATGACTTCAGATCAATTAAACTACAGCAGATATCAGTAGTTTGTGTGCTTGTGTATGTGCGTTTGTGTGTATGTTTTACGTGTGTGTTGAGTGCACTTTTATTAGAACCCATTAGACCGACCTTCTTGATAGATTTAGGTAAAGATTCTCATAAAATAGTATCTTATGATGGGAAACCGGCTTGATATCAAATATAATTCACACACTTTATGATAAGTGAGTTATTAATACCTTATGGAGTAACATTAACGTAACAATTTTCATTAAATGATCGTGTCTCTTTTTCGTAGCTATACTTACAACATAGCAAATCAAGACACCAAAATCTACAAATTTTTTAACAATAGCTATATCAACGCTCAATAAATGTAAGTGCGAGAGGAAAGAAAAGAAAGAACAGAAGAATGTTAATAAAGAAATAAATAAATAAAATAATATACATGCCAACATAAACAAAAAAAAAATCATTAAGTTGCATGTACTAAAAAATGTTTTGGAAGCAATGGGCTTGAAAAACTTTTATGGTTGAGGCAACTTTGAATAGGGACAGCTTCTGGGGACGCTCTGTGGGGATAATCCCAACCAGACATCCCAGTCAGGTTATATATTAAGTTCTTGGCATTTTTAAGGGTGTTGGCACATAGGAATAAAAAGCACTGTTAATTTCTTTAGCATATATCAATGAGGGGCACAGTTAATTCAATCCTGTATGCTTTATGTTTATATCAACCAATATACTGAGTATGTATTTGCAATCACCTATAATAATAAGGGAATAAAGCTAATTAACAAATTTACACCAAGGGCTACAGATATCCAGTAGGAAAAAACTTTATCCATATTCTTCCAAAATGCTGAGAGACTCTCTATAGGCTTCATACTTTCTATCTGAGTGCTTGAAGTCCGTAGGCAACAAAAAATTTGGGCAATCAAGCGTCCTGAAAGTCCTCGGTCAAAAAAATTCGCGATCTCATTTAAAAAAGATAATTAACCTGCCCGTACGGGTTCAATGTTGTTATATGCAGTTACAGCATCGAAAGGGTTTTAAAGCCAATTTCTTATTCCCTCATGGAACCAATAACACAATAGTTACTAGTGATATGCTTATTACATTTGTATTTCTTAAAACCATCAATTGTTATTCTTGTGTTTATTACTAGCAGTGAGAGCTACCTATGAGCTACAGCTATTTCCTATAGTTTTTGTAATAATTTTCTAAACTGACTCACCCATTCTACAACAAAGAAAAACAATAGTGTTATATCCAGGGTTCGCTGAGGTCTTTACAAAAAATTGTAACCTTGCATTATTTTTTCATCAAGGAAATCGTACCATTGACCTTAGTTAAACTGCATTGCCTAGGAATTTCGTCAAGATATGGCATGGCTGACAAAGTGCGACGAGATCACGGAAAGATTGCCGTGACCAATCCAATCTTTTTTTCAGTTTTTCACTCAATACGTTCAGATTATGTTCATTTAGATTAGTAATAATATTCAGAATTATAATAGTTAATGTAGCAAACGAATTTAAACAGTATTGAGCAAAAAAAAAAGTAAGAGAGAAAAAATTAGAACTGTTTGGGCGGCAAACGCTATGGAGAGGGGTTGTAAGGCCCTCACGCTTGACTCCACTACAGGAACAGTAGCTAGGTAGTGGCTAGATTAGAAACTAGTTATTTCAACTTCTTGCAAGACTGATGAACTGGAGGGTATACAGAGATATATAGGAAAAAATGATACTAAAGGGGGGAGGTGACTAGTTATTGAATAAGCGGTGTGACTGAATCAATATAGAGGGAGACACAAACGGTGGGGTGTATAGAGTGTTAAAGGGAGTCAGACAAAACTTAGGGAGTCACAAACATACAAACAAGGAGTGTTAAAGGGAGTCAGACAAAACAAGGATGAGTCCAGTTTTCTAGAAATTTCCTCTAGGTGTTGCCTTGGCAACCACTTTAGTGAGAGCTGGCCCGAACAACTGTAACTAAACCAAGTGGTACAGGATAACTAGTGATGTGCTTGAGCACAATGATGAGCTAAGCTAAAACTACTGTTAGACAATTGATTTTAACTCCTAGCACTCAAGTTTCTAAATAATAAAGTCGAGTTTTTGAATTATACGTATATATTGTAAAGTGGTTTCAATGCCATAGTAACCACTCCTCACAACTGCTTGAATTGAAGAAAAAAAAACAGCAACAAAAAACAACTCTCATTATAAACCTTTTCTTTGTGATGCTCATTAGCTAAGTAGTAGTTTTAATGCACAATACGTTTAACTTAAGGTAGGGCTTATAACTTTGACATTTATTAACTTACCACTGCCACTAACTCGAAAAAAAAATGCAACTCCCCTAAGTTTTTTTATTCTAACTGCACCCGCGAAAGAATTCAAAATGGTAAAAAATTCAATTTCTAGGGTGATACGGGTAATGATTAATAACCAGAGGATTTGTTTAGTGAAGTTTGGGACGGGTTCGAACACTGAGCTAACACAAAAATATGAGAGGGTCAAAGTACAAAATGACATACATATGTGACCGTCTACAGGAAAACTGGGCACAACGCGGCGTGCGTAAATATCGAGAAAAAATCGATCGATTTCTTAAAAATGTATTGTTTCAAGCCGACGGAAGGGAACGGTTAGGTCTATAATAGTGGGAACGACTTAAGCTACGACGATAAAACTTGGAAAGCTCAATATCAATATTTTTGAAGGGTGCCGCGTTGTGCCTGGTTTTCCTGTAGACGGTCACATATATCCAAACATATATATATAAATAAACAAACATCCTCGATTTTCAATGTGTTACCCTGTAAGTGTCTCGCTTGCTTTGCTCACTCACCAATTAATATATAAAAATTACCTTGTGCAGCTGTATTCTTAATTTGCTAAATTTAGTACATCAAGCACCATACGGCCTGGTATTTGCTAATGTTATAATTAATACAACTAATAATAACAAAAATTTTTTTTCGTTCTAACAGCAAATATTGTTAACGGGCTCTAGTCAGAGTATGGTGGTTGTGACAGACACATACAACTTCAGGTAATATTAGTTTGGGGAAGTTAGGAGGTGGAGCCTACTCTAAGGCGAGGAATTGGTAAACACAGCATATTCTCTGTCAGAGTGCTGCTGGTGACATTTCAACCTTTGGAGCTGATCGCACTGACACAGCATTAAGCTGGAGGTGCTTGGCTCATGAAGTAGGAACCCCCCCTCCTTGAAGCTATAATTAAACCTACTAAATTGGGAAGTGGGTGGGTGGGTTAGATAAGATCAACAGACACTTTTCTGTGAAAGCTACAGAAGCTACAGGTTGCACGCGGTGGTACTAGCTTGTATGTTTGTGTGTGGTATACCCGCCCATGCGCGGGCAGCCCGTGTGTGCGTATGAATACCATGCGTGTGTGCATATGACTACCATGCAGGTACCCTAGACAGGGATTTTAATGCTACTGCACCAACTCTGCTGGCCGTTAACCTCAGTTATCGGGACCGTTAACTCCATTTAATTAAAACTTAACATAACATTTCGACTTCTTGCCGAAGCCCTGTTCAGGGGTCACCAATTAACAATATTGGCTGTTAGAATTACAAAAATTTTCCATTATTATAATTATTTCAGCTGAGAATGACTGAATCATTGAAAATAATAAAATAGAAAGGAAGGGCAAGTCAACAAGGTACTCTTCACTTTTTGTTTGCACAAAATTTGTTCTACTTATTATAAACAATCGATCAGTTCTTTCATTTTACCATTCACAATTGCTTTGGTTTTGTTGTTGTTGTTTCGGATTAATTCCCAAAGAAAGGAGCACAGTCATATGTAGTAAACAGGTCTTTAAAGTGTAGCTCTTAAAGAATAAGAAGTAAAAGATAATTTGTGACCGTCTACGGGAAAACCGGGCACAACGCGGCGTGCGTAATATCGAGAAAAGATCGATCGATTTCTTATGTATTGTTTCAAGCAGACGGAAGGGAACGGTTAGGTCTATTATAGCGGGAACGACTTAAGATACGACGATAAAACTTGGAGAGCTCAATATCTGGACGCCGACAACTCCGTAAGTGCAAAAAAATTTTTTCGAAGGGTGCCGCGTTGTGCCTGGTTTTCCTATAGACGGTCACATTTATATTTAAAACAAATACTAAAATATGTCTTCATTGTTCCTATGGCCATCCAGAAGCAATTCGCCATTTTAAAGAACAGAATTTAGTAAAATTATAACGGAAAATCAGAATATTTAATACAAGTGGCCAGTGTGTGGGTTTGCTTCTATTGCAGAATAGAAATAAATGAATCCAATAGCTAATTTGAATGATACTTTGTAACAGATTGTCTAAAGCAAATGTGTAATTGATAAACAGGTAGCCTTTCAAATTAGCCAATCGGTTGAATGATTTCGTGAATAATTTGCAAAAAAAATCAATTCTTAAAGGATGTGCTGGCATCAATCATGCAAGTTGTCAGAGCTACACATATTTCCATTGCAGAAACTCATGCACTAGTCAAAATTGCTCTATGGCTTGTCAATGTTTTACAAGATATTTACATGTGAAGGTCCCCTGCTAGTACCACAGCTTTCTTATCATACAGAAACACAAACTCAGTACGGCGATATTTGCAATAATGTGATTTTGTTACTTGAATGTGTGGGTGTTAGTGTATCAGCACTCTAAGACTTGCTGAGCAACCATCCTGCATGGTGACCACAAACACATTAGGCTGTAAAATTTGATATCCAACAAATCTAAGTGGACACACCTATCTCCTATAATGATGAGATTCCAATCCAATTGTATAACTACATAACACTTCAGATTAAACCTTTTGGGCAGCTTTGCTTGAGACCTGAGGTAAGGGACAGACCCAGGGGTTGTCCCTAATCAACCACACCAACAACCTCCTTATAACAGGTCAGCTAGATAACTATTTTTGCCAAATAAAATAAACCCAAGGTACCCAAGGTACCCAAGGTAAAATAAACCCAAGGTAAAATAAACCAAATGTACTAAGTAAAATAAACATGAAAGAGTCAGTGATCCACTTAAGACCGCCACATATAAATATGATAGAGTGCACTTTCCGAATGGTTTTAAAATTATTTAATCCCATTATAATTTTTTTTTTTACGGAGGATGGCATTGAATTACTTAACTAGATCAGAATGCAAATACGACACTCTGAAATGAGTTTATGAACAACATATTTATTTTATCAGCATGAGTTCAATTAATGCATGTGAATGTTACTTTGTAAAGAAAATATCAGTGTATAATACCAGTACTAGCGAATGGAAGAGTGACATGCACACGCTGTGTACCTTTTCTATTGGAAAGACCCACTTCTGGTGATAACTCAATTCATGCACAATGGCTAACTTTTGCTTCACGGACAGGAACAGACATATTTATAAAACCACACACACTCTTGAAACCCATTTGGCCACTAATGCTGAAACAAACACAAACAAAAAAAATATTTTTTTAATTCTTGCTGGTGACAGCAATATTAGTACCACTATGAGAGTAGCAGGATTTTCCTATTCAATTTTAACTTCACTATAAGTGAAACAAGAGATAAAACACAATGAAGAACTAAAGGTGTGAACCTTCAGCACTTAGCTAGACATTATTATAATCTCAGACCAAAAGAATATTTTATGGGCAATTCTAATCAGGAATCATGGATCAATATAGCGGGAGTAATGAAAACGGTACATGTAAACGATGTCTCAGTAGGAGCATTTTCTATGTGGCAACAGTTATCAGGCTCTGTTCAGTACCTAATAAATATGTATTATTGGCGAGCGAGACACTTACAGGGGTAACACAATTGAAAATCAGGGATGTTTATTGGCGAGCGAGTAAACAAGCCAGAAACACTCACCAGTATGAACACTTTCAACGCAAAAATCCACTTTACGTCACTCTGTTAACTACCCAGTACTGCATAAAGCAAGCTACTGCGGACCACAAGAATTAAATTATTAGCTCACGTGATTATGGCGTGATGATAGGGGGCATTACCAACAAAAGCTATAGAGTACCTGCGTGACAGACAGACAGACAGACAAGATGAATACTATAACCCTATTGCGCATGCCGCTGAGGGTTAACAAGTTAAGTGTGGTAGTTACCGCAAGTGTAGCAAATTAAATTAACGGAACTGGAACTTCCAGGTCATACAAAAAGACAATTTTCACTTGGCAAGACTGGATAGAGCTGAGAAAAATTGGGACTCTCTCAGCGTTAAAGACAGGTTCACAACTGTATTCCTGCCAGCACTGGGTGTGGACATACATGCATTGATTCAATGCCAAGCATCCATGCATGCATTGCTGAAAGTATCTTACATTTCCCGCCATCAGTAAGTGAAACATTTAATGCTTGCCATACTACATGTGTCTCTCAAGCTAAAAGGAATAATGTAAACAACAACCCAATGGCTGCATTATCTATGAAGTTAAAAACATATCAGGTAATTACCATTCGTTTTTTTTCTTTTGATAGTGAAAATGATCAAGTTATAAATTCTAGCTTAATAAATAAGGTAAACATTAAAAAAAACAAAAAAACAAGCTGCACTTGTTTTGTTACATTGGCAATTATTCAGCTCATTTTAATAACACTTTCTATCTAAATTGTGATATTGGCCAAGCATTGCTAGGAACAGGTTGCCAACTACAAGCCAGATATAAGTGGAATCTACCCCTTCATAGTCAAGCAGAGACCTTATATAGACAAAAAGGTGTGAAAGACAAAGGGAAATTCCCTGGGAAAGTACCCAGTCATTTGTCCTCCTCCGCTACATTTTATGTGACCAGTTACAATGTTCTGATTAAAATGCCATCATACCTTTACAGTCCTATAGCTGATCAACCATGTCTAATGTTCACACTTCAAATGCTTTCTCAGATCCCTCGTTATAAATGATTTTTTTGCATCTCAAATTCCCAACACGTTGAGTCACATGGTACCAGAACTAAATGGCATCTACTCTTCTCACAGATAATTCAGTAATACTGTTCACGGCCAGAGAGCATTACAACTTCCATGAACAACCGCATGGTAGTAGACAATGAATACTATTACCTTACTGGTCACACTTTCTGGTAATAATGAATATCATTACACTACACACTACATAGCAGAGTAATTCAGTGGAATAGCTTGTAACAAAAGGAATAATTTCACAAATTATGTAGAATAGGTTGCTGAGTATGAATGCAGTGCACATGTGACTATTAGGATGCCTTAAATCAAGCTTGTAAATAAGTGATAAAAAAACTTAAAAAAACTTACTGTGAATGGAATTTTCAGAAAATTTGATTAAATTAAATACAGGAACATGTTTAAAAAAAAGAATATGTTTATGCACCAATCTATTACAGTTGCAGGATTAAATATGGCTGCATGTAACAGTCGTATGTATGTAGAACACATCAGAGGGTCCACAGACCACAATTATCCAGTAAAAATAGAGAAAATAAATTAACTAGTGAATAAAAATGAAATAAGAAATAATAATTACAAAAAAAAAAAAGTAGCTTACCGGTTAAATGATAGACGGAGTTAAATCCGATCCCAAATCTGCCGACTTTGAACGGGTCCTCGGCCTTTCCACTCTGTTGCAGGTTCTGTATTCCATCCCAGTCTTGATCTGTAAACATGGCGTCGTTGGCAGAGAGTAGAGCTGGTCCCTGATAGTTGGCCAGTTCTGGAATGAGCACATTGGAACTACTGTGGGTTCTACGGTCCACGAAGAACTGAATCTTCCCTGCTCCAGCGTCATCTGCATTCTGAATCATTTCCTGCATAATAAATTTAAAATGGTATGTTAAACGTTTTAGAATAATGGATAATTCAGCCATTTCTAATATTATATATAATAACAATAAATGTGAATAGTACTTTCTTTTGTTAGTTCATACAATCTGCACCATTGTAAGAATTAATACTGCACAAAGTCATTTTAACTACTATGTTAATACTTATTAATGAACATTAATCTATTTATTCGAACTTAACATAGTATTCATATGAAGCTGATAAATGTCTAGTTATAATTAAACTCCATCTAGTTCAAATAAAATGATTATGTTCATTGTAGGACTTATTGCTAAAAATATAGTTTTATCTGACACACACACACACAGAGAACGATACAGCACACACCTACATAAGTTAGTGACTTCTTTGCGTCTTGAGTGCATAAATACATTTACAGTGTACATATCACTTTCTATATGGTTTTGTAATCAAAGTGCCATGTTTTTCATTACATGTCCCTATGGAATTACTCAGCAGACTCCTCCTAAAACATGAACTTGGATTATAAGTTCACAAAAATAAATAAACACAACAAGTATACGAGGACTTACAGCAGCAATAGAATGATTTGCATAATGTGGATTGGATATTACCCAAGCCATTTATAGCTTTGCTAGCTCAAACAGCTAATTTTAGAGTCATTATTGTGATAATAATACTACCTATACTGAAATTACAATAATTAACAATCTGGGCAACCTATACTAAAAATGTAGCCAGGTAATCAATGAAATATAATTAATTTATCCAAGTAGATACTCCAATAAGGTATGCAAGAGGCACCATTTAATTTGAAAATGAATGATTCAGGTAGAGTAACTTTTTATAGTTTGAAATTTTTGTCTTTTTTTTATTTTGGTTCTCACCTAGCTAGACCATAAAAACAAGAAAATTTAAATTTTTGCCAATTACCTTGAATATCTGCCCATCAGGGTACCGCTCCAAAATCTGTTTGATGGTCACAGACAATGGAGGTCTCCTCTGACCAAACTGTCCCCCTTTTGGTGGCCCCTGGCGCTCAGCCATGACCAGTTCTTATTCGGTGACCTTTCCAGCTAGAAATTGAAGCCACACGTATAGAATTAGTAGGAACAAGAATAGCAAGTAATAGTTGTTATCTATCGCGGAGCCAGAAAATAAGACTAAGTTCAGACGTGATCCTACCGCGGACACATTACCACAGGCATTCACCGCACTCGTTCTTTATAGACATTGACTTCCGACGTTGCGCAGGCGTAATCAACGACCACGCCTTTCCTACTTTAAAGGTGGTGGTAGGGATCGCGATCGACCTATAGTGTGTACTGACCCTTTACCAAGTGTGAATATTTAGTCCCCGAAGTTTTAATCACTGAAATTTAGATCCAACGTTGCTTTTCAGGTAATGAAATGACTAATTCACAGTACCACACCCTTCAGACACTTGTACTGATTTTCTTACAAAGCAAATCAATGTAGTAATACATTTACCATCACAATAAATATGTATCTGGATAGTGACATTAAAAACCATCCACCCCCCCAACAACAACAACAATATATATAAATATATTAAATAATATAATACTTCCATGAGTCAGAGTGTGATTTGGTGAAAATATTTCATGAGCAGGCTAATATATTTTCATGAGCCAAAAGAGGGTGAAAATAAGGCCTGAGGTGAAATATCTAGCCATACCACTTGATGAGTATAATAAGTGCTTTATTTTACACGGTATATCTTCACTGCTGTGATTAGCTAGACTGATATCTCACAGGTGAAGTTGGTTGTAGGGGAGCTACCCACACTCCCAGAGGCTGAAGAGTAAGGTTGCTGTAAAAACCAGTAAAGTGGGCAAGTTTGACAGGTAGCTATATCTACAAGGGCCTTTATGTGGACCTTGTCCAGTACAGCATGAAATATCAACCTTGAAATATCTGAGATATTTCAGGGTCACGTATTAAGATATTAGAGGTATGTGAAACAGATCACATTCTGACCCATGTAATAAGTAATTTATTCGAATTAGATATCTTCACAGCAGCAGCATCAGTTTGTACTAAGGTTGGAACTGTATACCTGCAGTAGTCAGAGGGCTTTGAGGTCTCCCCAACTGGCAACCTAGGTAGGCCGCCACCAAAATGTGTCTGTCCCCCCACTGTTTGCATGCATTCCTTGAACTCACCAGTGCCTTTATGTGGAGGTCATTGGGCTTGAACTGAACATGTAAGCAAGAGACACTCCAGTTAGGACTTACCCTAACTAGACTAGTGGTGTGCTTGAGCACAAATGGCGAGCGAGCCTGATAGTTAGGTAACATAAAATGTTACTATTTTTAGCTTACTTCATGCAAACACTATAATAGCAGTTATGACATTTGATTTCAGCAAACAAATACAAAATCACTCTCTTACCTGATTAATGGTAACTTTTGTAATATCAAACATATGCCATTCTGATAATCTCAATCACCAGTAACTCTTGAACAAGCTCTCAGCTACGATAAAAAATAAACCAGTGTTATTATTTGTAATTTTAGCCAACAAATATGGAATTACTACTTACCTCATTCTTGAGTATTGATAACTTATGTAGTATCAAATTGAAGTTACTTTGACCATCTGAATTAGCTTGAATTCTTGACAACAAGCTCACAAATACAAAAATTACTTTCTCACCTCATTTTCTTGAGCAGTGGTAACTTTTGTAGTACCCAATTTGAGTCATTCTGACTATTTGAATTTACCAGTCACTGTTGACAACAAGCTCTTAGCTACAAAAAAGAAAGGCCAGAGTAATTTTTGCATATTTAGCTAACAAATATGGAATAACGTACTTACCTCAGATTCCCTCGAGTAGTAGTAGGTTCCTTAGCATTAATACTACGGCATTCTGACTACCAATGACTCTTGACAACCAACAAGCGGCACTCCGTATCACCCCTAAAACGGCGAAGTTTTGAAATTAGGTTTGGAAATGGGTCGTCAATGCCATAGTAACCGGTAAAATCAACTTTTTGTTTCTTGAAAAGCAAGCGTTTTCGCCGGATTTTTCTCACACTTTGGAGCTAAAGTATAAAGTAAGGCTTGCTTTTAATGCTGTAGTTTCAGAATAAACTGGGGTCAAGCCTAAAAAGCCGTGTTTTTTTGGGGGAAAACGTTCCCCGCGCGCGCGTTTAAATGGCATACGTACCATCCATACACACATACATATATACTAGTGGTGTGCTTGAGCACAAATGGCGAGCGAGCCTAAAGACTATACTATTTTTATATGAATGATTTTAACTTCTAATAAAGTCCAGTTTTTTTTATTTAGCATACAGGGTAAAGGGATTTCAGTGCCATAGTAACAACTCTCTGCAACTGCTTGAATTGAAGGAAAAAAAAACAACAAAACAATACACGTTATTTAAAAGTTTTCTTTGTGATATTCTTTAGCTTAGTTGTGGTTGTAACACACAATGCTTTGACACAACTGGACATGAACCTACACAGACTTACCTTCGCAGTAGTCTAGTGGACAATGTATTTTCAAGTAAATACTGTTGCGCACGGCTTATAACCATGACAAAGAGAGCATTGACTTACCACCGCCACTAACTCGAAATAGAAAAACTGCACCGCAAAAGAATTCACCAAACGGTAAACCCTCAATTTCTAGGGTGATAACGGGTACTGATCGATAAACCAAGGATTTCTTTTTAGTGCAATTTGGGACGGTGTCGAGCCACCTAATAACACAAAAAAAAACCGCGAAGGGTCAAAGTACAAATATGCCTTACGTACGTCCATACATATATACAAATAAATAAATAAATAAACTAGTGGTGTGCTTGAGCACAAATGGCGAGCGAGCCTAAAGACTATACTATTTTTATTGACTTTTAACACTGAAGCTACTGAAAATAATGTCCAGTTTTTTATTTTAGCATACAGGGTAAAGGGATTTCAGTGCTATAGTAACAACTCTCTGCAACTGCTTGAATTGAAGGAAAAAACAACAACAACAAAACAATACACGTTATTTAAAAGTTTTCTTTGTGATATTATTTAGCTAAGTAGTGGTTGTAACACACAATGCTTTGACACAGCTGGACATGCACCTACACAGACTTCGCAGTAGTCTAGTGGACAATGTATTTTCAGGTAAATACTGTGCGCACGGTTTATAACCATGACAAAGAGCGCATTGACTTACCACCGCCACTAACTCGAATAGAAATGGAAGTCCCTTAAGTTGTCAAGTTTTAACTGTACCGGCAAAAGAATTCAAAACGGTAAACACAATTCAATTTCTAGGGTGATACGGGTACTGATCGATAAACCAGAGGATTCTGTTCAGTGCAATTTGGGACGGGGTCGACAACCGAACTAACACAAAACGCGAGGGTCAAAGTACAAAAATGCCTTACGTACGTCCATACATATATACAAATAAACAAACTGACATCCCCGATTTTCGATTGTGTTACCCCTGTAAGTGTCTCGCTCGCTACGCTCGCTCGCCAAATAAACATCCCCGATTTTCGATTGTGTTACCCCTGTAAGTGTCTCGCTCGCTACGCTCGCTCGCCAACTAGTGGTGCGCTCGAATAGCGCAAATGGCGAGCGAGCTGGCCCAGCTGAAAATAAAATGAAATAATGCCACTTAGAGAAAATGCCATTTAAAATGAGTACACTGTATGATAATTTTAGGGGGGGAAATGATTGTTTCGCTCTTTTTTGAGCTCATCAGCATACCATAACCATACATACACATACAAAGTTACCAACCATTTCAAAGTTTTGTATAAACCAGATAGACAATCTGTCAGTTGATACTGTACACTATTCCAAGAATGTATTGCATATGTGTTATTTACTATTGTTTAAAAGTTGGTAATTTTGGATGTGACATATGATAGATATGGACAATCATCTGTACTCATCTTCGACAGATGATTGCCCCCCTCCGAATATTTCAGAGGGGACCATAGTAGTCACATTTTCAAATGCACTGATATTTACTTTGGGTCCTTTTTAGAAAATGTTAATGAATGTAATTATTATTATTTGTGAAAATGTTTAATAATATATTTTGTGATACAAAAAAATGCTTCAGGACTGTTAAAAAAGTAGAACTTGAAATGTTGTGCTAGTCATATGAAATTTATGTTCATGATAAAACCATTTATTTCCTCCTTCATATTTAAAGAAGAAAGTTAATACTAAAAGTTAAAGCAAATAAGGTGTACTTGTAAGCAGCTTGCTGCAGTTAAAAATCTTTTCTTTAAGGTGTAAACTTGAAGCACTCGAGTATAAGAATTTGACTATAAAAATATTCAAAATTTATAAGACTTGAGTTCAATACTTGACATTGAAATTTTTAAGAACTTATTGTATCAGTTGTGATATAATTGTGTTAGAATGGAAGACAAAGACAAAATGATGTGATTCCTGAGCCCCCAGTGGCTCAGGAAATAAAAAAAGTTTTAAATAATAAAGTGAGTAGATAGCTATATAGTATTAAAATTCTCATAATTTACTTCATTTTAATACAGAAAAAAAGACGAAGAAGAAAAAGAAATAGGTAAGTCATTATGGTTTAACCTGTAGCTGTTATGATATGATGCACTTTTTTTTGTAGACAGCAATACAACAAATCGAAATATATTATAGTATTTAAATAACTTCACTTAGCTATAAATATATATTTAAATGACTTATCTATCTTAACCAATTATATTTAAATAATTATCTATCTTAACCAATATATTTTAACCATTTATAAATATATATAATAAAATATGCTTTAAAATATGTAATATTTGTATTATCATGAAGAGTTATGTGATGGCTATCTAGCTAGCTCAAAACTCAGAAGTTTGTGGTTATGGGCATAGCACCTTCCATGGTTTTAAAAGTGGCCACACCTTGAACAAGTCTACAATTGTTATCTTCAATATAGGACCAAATGTAAATTTGCCATTTGAATGCTATCAGTTAGAAAATGGACTCAATAAGTACACAAGACCTAACTGTGTAGGCAAAAAATCAGATAGGCCAGAGACAAAAACCTAACCTGTCAATAAAGGTAAAGATTTTTCATCAGCTAAGCAGTCCTTGTAACACACAGCACCTTCACATACACTTGTTCACTTGATGTACCAACACAAAAATTACTTCCTTCAGTGATTTGACATTAGTAGTATTGTAAGCACAATACTTTCACACAACTGAACATACCTAGGCAAGACTTACTTTCGTGGTCTAGTGGACAATGAATTTTAAAATAAATGCTGTTGAGTAGGGCTTATAATTGTGGCAAATAGAGTATTAACTTACCACCGCCACTAACTCGAATAGAAATGGAGTTCCAGTAAGTTTTTGCACCCGCAAAACAATTCAAAGCGGTAAACAATTCAATTTCTAAGGTGATACGGGTAATGGTCGCTAAACCGGAGGATTCTGTTTAGTGAAGTTTGGGACGGGATCGAACGCAGAGCGAACACAAAAATACGGAGGGTCAAAGTACAAAATGACATACGTACGTCCATATATATAAATAAACATCCCCGATTTTCAATTGTGTTACCCCTGTAAGTGTCTCGCTCGCTACGCTCGCTCGCCAATAACATTTACCCGATTTTGCATTATCCACCCCTAATACTGTCTCGCTCGCTTCGCTCGCTCGCCAATAAACTGACATCCTCGATTTTCGATTGTGTTACCCCTGTAAGTGTCTCGCTTGCTACGTTCGCTCGCCAATTATAGGAACAGACTGACTGACCCCATGCTTGGCATGGAGTTCTATAAAGGCCAGCACATGCACACACACACAGATACATTCTTCCAGTCACACCAGGGGCAAAATTCATACAAACATAGCAACGGAATTAATGACCATGCATACTATGTAGCTACCTACATGGCACAAAAAAAAAAAAAAAAAGACAGCACATAATTGTACACAAAACTGTATCTATACAACATTTTGCTGGCTATCTTTTCAGTCCAGTCCTCAACTCTTCTTCTCTCTCAATTCCTCCTCTTTCTCCCTCTGTTCTCTTCTTTCTCTTTTTGTAGGAGGCCAGACCCACAGTAACTCAACCCTGGTAAAGTTGACTCTAGAATTCACTCACTTTTCCCTCAACTCCCCATCCCCCCTCCCCCCCACTCCAGAAAGAGAAAATAAGATATATGATTTATGAGTCGATTTGATATGATTTTTTTTTGTTTATCCATTTGTAATTTACAGCATGTGTACACATCTAAATCTGTGTAGCCCCACCCTGAAACACTGACACCCCTCCTTCCCCTTGCCCAATTCCTGTTCCTACGTCCAACACTGAACACATGGAGAAGAACGGCTATAGTTGGGGAGGGGAGGGGGGGAAGAACTCTGTTTGAGAGGGAAATTTTTCAGTTTCCCCCTCTATTTTTCTGTATCAAACTCTGCTACATGAGAGTATTCATACTGATCAACATTTAATCAATCACAGCATGATGTTACAACTCACTGTAATCTAATTACTATAATTATTAACTTTCAAAAATTCTGAGGAAGGGAGGTTCCATCTTGGGGAGGCGGAGGTTAGGTTTCTATCTACTCTACAGTGTGTATGAAACCCAGACAACTATAAACACATGATTATCAGTCTTTTTTGTTTATGTGTTTGTTTGTTTGTTGTTTTTATTTTGTTATTTTAGATTTAGAGGAGGTCAAGTGAAGTTTCTCTAGGAGAAGATGGCATGATAAGGTTGTTCATTATGAAGTCTACAGAAAATTCCTAGACACTGCACTTCTAACTTTGATGACGGATAGCAGAATGTCTGATCATAATGCTGGAGAAAAATATTTGTTGTTTTGTGTGAATTATTAATTTACACATTCATCATGTTTTTTATTATTTTGTATCCTGAAAAAAGAATATTGCACCTTCGTTACATTGTATACTCACCTACTCCTTTAATTCCTGAATTATTTCATGGCGTATTCATCATTCCATATTATTATAGCTTATGTATTCATCTTTCTTAAAATTGGAGACATTGTTAAATGCTAGATATTGAAATGAGAATTTCTGCTAAAGGTCAATAAGAAAGCAGCATCAAAAATATTGTACTTTTGTCATCAGCTTTATGTACAGTATCCTTATGGTGTGTCGAGGTCTGGTGCCAAAAGCCAAAAGTAATGACCTTTGTTTCATGGAACAGTGGTAGACTTCAGAATAGGATAAAATTTCCCCTGATATCTTCAAAGAAAAAAACATGCTAAGAAAGCCAGTCAAGTGAAGAAGTGTGCAGAGTATAGATCTAAACTAACTAGTTATAGAAATGTTGGGCACAGTTAGTCCCTCTACCCTGAAATATTCATTACAGAATTTGAAAGGAAAATACATTTAGCTAGCCACCAGAGAAAAGCAACTTAAATTGTTGTGTTGCTGTTACAGTTACAGCAAGGAAATGTAGAAGCAGTCATAGAGTGGGATTTTTTTTTTAATTTGCCTGACTTGGGAAGCTTAGGCTGTCGTTATTTGTACTACTAATACATTAAGACTTCTGATAAATCCAAGTAGCGATCACGTACACATGTGTCATACTTCAAAGACACTATCTATATTGCTATAGCCACATCAAATAAAGCCTACAATTGAATAATAACCCAAAAAATATCTTCTCTGTTGAGTAACTGGAAAACTATCAATTGACCTTAGTGCAACGTTAGAGTCTGTTATACAGTTTTCACATACAATGTTACAATGTAACAGACACTAAACGTTGCACTAAAGTGAACTAAGTTTTCCAGTCAGTTTTCCATCAGAATGGTTTAGCTATACCAGTGAATCTAGAACTTTACAGCTACATAGATATTCTGAGACGTGTAACTAGACTAGATAATACAAACAATGCAATGATTTAATAATGGTATCTATAAGTTACTGATACGACATCCAGACTTTATTCCTACCTACAGTTTTCACATACAATGTTACCATGGTAGGGATAAAGTCTGGATGTCGTATCAGTAACTTATACATACCATTATTATAAATCACTGCGTTGTTTGTATTATCTATTATCTAGTCCAGTTACAAGATTATGAATTTGTCAAGTCTCAGAGTAGCTATGTAGCTATATGGTTCTAGATCCACTGGTATAGCTAAACCATTCTGATGAGAATAGTTTTGTTCATCATGCCATTGAAGTATACAGATTGTGTATATTATCAGCAGTAACAGCAATATAGCTATTTTATTGCATATTATAGTTTAATAGAAGCAATTCATTCTGCAAAATAATGAAGTAGCTATTCCTACTGTAGGTCAGATAGCTATTTGGGGGTGATGTATGCCGCTTTACTCGTCAGAAGATACCTGCAGGCCCGACACCCCTCAATTTAGTGATGGATCAATCCTTTTTTATCGAAAAAAACCGTCCTAGCTGTCCTTATACGCTTTAAAACCTGTCCATTCGCACGGTGATGGATTTGTTATCGTTTCTACTTCTCTTGTAACTATAGCAACGGAAAAGTACCGCCCAGCATTAGGCAAAACAACGGTCGTCATTTGTTCAGATACATTGCACACGCAGCGCATGTGGAAAGAAATGTGGTGGGAGAAGAGGTTTGACGAGCTACAGTGGTCTGTCATATTGATTAGGTAGGCTCAGGCGTTAGATACTGCGTGAATTAATGCGGGGGTGGTGTAGGGGTGGGATTAATGTGAAATAACTATAATATACTCTACTTTGAATGAGTTGTGCAAGTGTTAGTCGTGTAGGTTTAAAGTATAAGTTGTTGTACATTAAGGCAGTCAATACTCCAGAGTAACCTTACAAATAATCTGTGGAATATACAATTGAAGCCTATTGTCGAATACTTGTGCTAGCCATTAGTATTTGTAGTAGTCACACGACTGATCAGCGGTGTTGGAAGATGTTTAGTAAAGGGGCACGTTTTCGTGGGGTCGGGGGTTTAAATGTGTTCATGTGAGAAGTTGCCTTGTTAGATTATGCCCCACAATTTTGGTGGCCTGAAGCCCCACCCCCACCCTCTTCCTACGCCACTGCTGATATCAATCACGGTGGCTTTGCCCCTATAGCCTCCTCTACACACTGCCCAGATTGTGTCACATAATATTTTTAGCTACTACGGGTTATTATGACCATGTGAATAAAATGCTCAGGTTTACTGGACTGACTGGCAAGTTGAAGGTCTTGCCCTAGTTGACTTCAGACAAGCTGGCTCATAACCAATCTGCGAGGCAAGACTTACTGGCAAGTGTTTGTTCTTGACGAAGTCCTCAATATAGATGGAATCAAGCAAGTCTCAAGTTGTGGTGTACATGTCTCATTTGAGTTGAGTGTTCATCATTTTGGTTGAGGTGATTGTTCAAACTATTTATGATGATGCCCAGGGCATACCTGATTTAGGTGATGTTTGTGACCTTCCTGTTGTTGCTGTGTGGCTTGCAGGGTGGGGGAGGGGAGAGAATGGACAGGATATGACCTTTGAATGGGACGTGATAGGGGGCTAGTTAAAAGTCCAGGTGGAGGAGATGGGGTATGAGTGATATGCATCAGTTTTTATTGAACAGGTGAAGGATGTGGACTCCTGTCACATGGTAATAGACACATGTATGAGCTGGTGATGTTTGTGTGTTCTATTGGAACTGTAGTTCTTGGACTTTCTAAGCCTTAGTACAGAGAAATTGTAGGCTGGTTTATGCTTTTATCACTTGAGTGATGTCCACCGGTTGTATTACTAATTTCTTTCATGATTAGTTTTCATGTAGCCACAAGATATTTGATGATAGACATTAGGAGCACTCTAGTTCTGCAACATTTACAATAAAGTTGAGTAGCTTCTTATCAAGAAGAGCAACAGTTTTATTATTAATAATAAATAATAATAATATTACTGTTATAACAGAAATTTATTATAGTCAGGGATTTATCTAGAAATTTTGTTTGGAAAGGGGTGGGAGGAGTTAGGGCATATCCGCCACCCTTAGGCTGCAAGACAAAAAATATTTACAATAGTGGCGCTTGACTTATTGCACAGTAAGAATGCAGTAGCATAAGTTATTTTTATTCATTGTTATCATTCTCTACATCAGTTTCCCTCTTCTGCTCTCTTTTTCCTGAACTATCCCAGCTTTTCTTATCCCCAACCTTTCCTTTCTTTCACCTTTCTTCTCGAGTCATGGAGTTCCTTCTATTTCTTTGTCTCTCCTGCTTCTGAATATTTCTGTCTTTCTATCATGATTGTGGACTTGGGCTTTGTTGAAATGTTGCCTTCTTTTTCGCACTTTCCTCTTCCTTCTTGAAACTTATGCCGCCTTTACTCAGTATGATTTCACTACGCCGCCTTCTCCTTGTCCATTCAACCCTCTTTTTAGTGTACTATTAATCACTTTCAACTGAATGGGACAACCTATTCAAGGTATCACGATGCTTTACCACCATACTTTTTAAGTTCGTGAATTATTCATGAATACACACTATTGTTGATTATTTAGTACACATTGATTTTTAAGAAATTCTTGAGAATTTTTTAATTTATTGATTGTTCAGGACTTTATACAACAAGATAAGAAGATCACATGTGTGGTAGACTATGCAGTCGAGTAAAAGTGGCTTGCAAGGTTAGGTGGATTCTAAATTAGAAAATAATTTTGAAGGGGAATTATATAATGTATATTATAATATACTAGCATTAAGTACCCCGCCACACAGTGGCGCTTGACGTATTGAAGTTATTTTGCTCAGTTATCATTCTCTACTATTGAGTACGGTTAATTAGTTTTCCTCTCCTGCTCTCTTCATTTTAAACTATCTAAGCTTTTCATATCTCCCATATTTCCTTTCTTTAGTTCTGTCTTCTTGAGTCATAGAGTCCTTTGTCTAATTATCCTGCTTCTGAATCTCTGTCCTACCATCATGATTGTGGACTTACGCTCCACGAAACTTTTGAAACCTCCTACACTGCCTTCCCTCATCTATTCCACCCACTTTTTAGTAACAATTAATCACTCTCTACTGAATGTGATGACTCTTTACCCATTGAAGTAAGGATGATGCTTTGCCAGACTGTTTAAGCTGATGGATTATTCATGAATACACACATGGTCATTGTCGTTATTTGACACACAAGCGTAATATTCAGGGATTCATTTAGAAATCACTTTAAGAGTGGGCGAGGTTGAGTTTGTGCTATCTAAAGGGTGACACAACTTTCGTGCAGAACTATGACGAGAAAGGAGATGGGCATGATTTAAGCATTTCCCTTCACCGTAAATATTCACTTTTTAACTACACATTTTGCTTACGATATTTTAAGAATATTTCAAGGGGGCGAGTGTCTCCCCTGCCCCCCCACCCTTAATGAACCCCTGTTACTATATAGATATTAGTAAATTTTTCAAAATGTTAATGAACAAGTCCGATCCGAGTTTTTTTGTTTTTTTTTTGGGGGGGGGGGAAGTTCTCTTGTTGCAGTATTTAAAATTGTGAAGTATTATACTATTTTAACCCACATGGCTGAGGGTGTCTGTTGTTACATATAAAATCTTGTAATAGACTGAAAAACTATGTGACGAATAGTTGATTGTAACTTTGAGCTGACATTTGAAGGTGATTGTATCATTCATGTGAGAATTATTTTGCTTGGAGTAACAGACACGTGCTGTGTGTGTTTACTTGACACATCCTTTTTCTAAACATTCTACTGTGATGCACATGCTTGTATGAGAATGTATATATGCATTGATCAATGTTTCATGCATGATTTTATGATCGTAATATTCATACAATTAAACATTTGCTGTGCTATATTTTCCCCAAAGTTCGAAGGGGGATTGGGGATCCTAGGTTTAACTCGTTCGGTATGTTATAGCTAAGTTGTGCTGAAATAGCAGCTAGCATAAGGCAATTGTATGGGTGCACAATCTATGCTATTATCCTATTATTTGCATAGGCTGCAACAACTAGTGGAGTGAGATGACGTAAAATCTAAACTGCTGGAGCTGTTACTTTTGCATATGACATCAGAGGCAGAAGGAGTGGTGAAGAAATCTCATCAATGAAATATCCTGATTGGAAGTGGCAGTAGCTAAGGTATGTAAATGATTGGTAAAACAAGAGTATGGACTGGGTAAAGCGAGGCTATGGATTGGGTAAAGTGAGAGTATGAACTGGGTAAAGCGAGAGTATGGACTGGGTAAAGCTAGAGTATGGACTGGGTAAAGTGAGAGTATGGATTGGGTAAAGTGAGAGTATGGACTGGGAATAGCGAGAGTATGGATTGGGTAAAGTGAGAGTATGGACTGGGTATAGCGAGAGTATGGATTGGGTAAAGTGAGAGTATGGACTGGGTATAGCGAGAGTATGGATTGGGTAAAGTGAGAGTATGGACTGGGTATAGCGAGAGTATGGATTGGGTAAAGTGAGAGTATAGACTGGGTATAGCGAGAGTATGGATTGGGTAAAGTGAGAGTATGGACTATAAAGCGAGGGTATGGATTGGGTAAAGCGAGAGTATGGACTGGGTAAAGTGAGAGTATGGACTGGGTATAGCGAGAGTATGGATTGGGTAAAGTGAGAGTATGGACTGGGTATAGCGAGAGTATGGATTGGGTAAAGTGAGAGTATGGACTGTGTAAAGCGAGAGTATGGATTGGGTACAGTGAGAGTATGGACTATAAAGCGAGGGTATGGATTGGGTAAAGTGAGAGTATGAACTGGGTAAAGCGAG
>WLWD01003185.1_pt1 | contig 58248 bp, 49 predicted proteins | sample 6712731 | NCBI WGS metagenome assembly WLWD01 (sample SAMN12718690, study PRJNA576275) | sponge metagenome | isolation source: marine sponge | host: Mycale hentscheli | place: New Zealand: South Island, Marlborough, Capsize Point | collected 2014-11-01 | reverse complement strand
CCATTGATAGGCCTCCTACTATCACACTGAGCTCAGGTACTCCATTGATAGGCCTCCTACTATCACACTGAGCTCAGGTACTCCAATGATAGGCCTCCTACTATCACACTGAGCTCAGGTACTCCATTGATAGGCCTCCTACTATCACACTGAGCTCAGGTACTCCATTGATAGGCCTCCTACTATCACACTGAGCTCAGGTACTCCATTGATAGGCCTCCTACTATCACACTGAGCTCAGGTACTCCATTGATAGGCCTCCTACTGTCACACTGAGCTCAGGTACTCCATTGATAGGCCTCCTACTGTCACACTGAGCTCAGGTACTCCATTGATAGGCCTCCTACTATCACACTGAGCTCAGGTACTCCATTGATAGGCCTTCTACTATCACACTGAGCTCAGGTACTCCATTGATAGGCCTCCTACTATCACACTGAGCTCAGGTACTCATATAGGAGGCCTCCTACTTCAACACTGAGCTCAGGGGTACTCCAATATAGGCTCCCTACTATCACACGGAGCCAGGTACTCCATTATGGCTCCTACTATCACACTGAGCTCAGGTACTCATTGATATCCTCCTACTATCACACTGAGCTCAGGTACTCCATTGATAGGCCTCCTACTGTCACACTGAGCTCAGGTACTCCATTGATAGGCCTCCTACTGTCACACTGAGCTCAGGTACTCCATTGATAGGCCTCCTACTATCACACTGAGCTCAGGTACTCCATTGATAGGCCTTCTACTATCACACTGAGCTCAGGTACTCCATTGATAGGCCTCCTACTATCACACTGAGCTCAGGTACTCCATTGATAGGCCTCCTACTATCACACTGAGCTCAGGTACTCCATTGTCAGATCTCTTCTTATAAAGCAGCAGATTTAAGTGGCAGAAATATGATAACCATGCCTAACTCATTCACTTAGTATACACTGCTTTTGACGTTCAAATTTCTCCCGCACTCGTCATAAATCATATCTATACTTTATCACCGCCCGAGATGCAATGCCTACAGTTTAAAAATTTCCTATTTCTAACTGCGGGACAGACTTCATCCAGGAAAGGCATTCACTCCAACACATCTTGACTTAGGCAGGACAGTCATAAACTAGATGATTGATCCAGCAGCTGCTTGAATTCTTCTACCGTGAGTGCGCACGCACTAATGTTGTGATGTCACTGCTATGTAGTACTTGGGAGGAGGGCTTCTGCAAACACCACCTTTGAGCAGATAACAGCAGCTCTTGCATAAAAACCGTTTATTTCACTTAAATTTCAATGCATGGCTTTCATATTCATATATGTTAAAATTTAGCTAGTTCAATCAAGTTTTATAGGGACTCAATTCAGAGTTGCAAATTTTTAAGTTTAAACTCCTTTCTTATTTCTCTATTATATAAAAAAAATAATTGAAATTGAAAGCTAATTAAACTGTCTTATGCCATCAAATTAGGTTCACTGAAACTTTATGTAGTACAAAGATCTTTTAGACTTTTTATGGTAGGAGTTCACACAGCCATAATCAGAGATTGAACCTCACAACTATTTTAAACTGACAATATTATACAGTATGAACATTAATACACTTGTGTATAAATTTTTATATGTCTAACTTTCACACAATTGTATCTGTAGCCAAACCATGTTTCATAAAGACCAACTGTTTACTCTTCAACTAGATGCACTATACTTAGTAGTGGTAGTGTGGTTATGCTATGAATATAATTACATCACATGACCTCTCTACTGACAGTACTGTGGGTGAAGTTAGTCCCTTGTATATCGTGTTGATAGATCTAGTGTGTCTGATCACAACCTCTGAGGTAGTAGCTGTAGAATCCAACATGGCTGAAGAGATAGTTCATGAGGGGAAGAGTTTGGAGCAGTTAGAGCAAGAGATCACTTGTGCTGTCTGTCAGGAACACTACACAGAGCCTAAAGTCCTCCCTTGTCTCCACTACTACTGCAAAGAGTGCATCCTCAAACTGGCCAGAAGGACAGCCTCCAACCAACCTTTCTCTTGTCCAGAGTGTCGCCAGAAGACCAGCCTCCCAGACGGAGGCGTGGAGGAACTCAAAACAGCTTTCTTTGTCAACCGCTTCCAATCCCACTTGTCTGTGTTGAAGCGAGTCCATGGCAAGGTAGAGGTGAAGTGTGAGGAGTGCACAGACTCTGGAAACAAAGCTCAAGCATTCTGTCGCCAATGTGCCGTGTTTATCTGCAAGGAATGCGCAAGACAGCACAAGAGAATGAAGTCCTTTGCTTCTCACCAAGTTGTCTCTCTTGAAGACCTCAGACAAGGCACAGCTAGAGAGATAGCTGTGAAGGAGCCTCCCACTGAGAAGTGTCTCACTCACGAGGAGCCCCTCCTCGTCTACTGTTTTAATTGCAAGTCTCTTATATGTCTTCACTGCACAGTGACAGTTCATAAGGAACACAAGTTCGAGTTCAGCAAGGTGTCAGCTCCAGACACCAAGAAGAAGCTTCTGGAGAATCTGAGTCCCTTGAGAGCAGCAGCAGTGGCCTTATCAGGAGCTGTTACAGACATCCAGACTACCAAGCAGGATGTAGAGGCCCAGGGCAACTCTGTAGCTAACACCATCCACACCTCCTTCAATCAGCTCCAACTCCTCTTGGACAAACACAAGCAACAGCTACTCCACCAAGCAGCAAATCAAGTTCAAGACAAGATAGACAAGCTTACAGCTCAGGAGAAGAGCTTGTCTGTAGCTACTGCAGAGGTCCAGAGTATCGTAGACTACACTGAGAGATTTGTAGGCCATTGTTCAGACAACGAGGTAATGAGCATGCACACTGAGATCAGGAGGAGAATACAGCAAGAGGTAGGAGAACACAGCAAGTCAGGGAGGAGCCTGGAGCCAGTGGAGGAGGCAGACATGGGGGTAGAGGTGAGGTGCGATGAGGCACTACAGGAGCTCTGTCAGTCCAAGGCCAAGATCACTCGACTAGCTCTAGACCCAGCCCAGTGTACAGTGAGGGGTGAGGGGACACACACAGCAGAGGTCAACCAAACAGCCGAGGTTACCTTGACTACTAAGCTAACTAACAAGAAGACAACTAGACGTAGAGTTGTAGTAGTCAGTGAGTTGAAGTCTCTGTACGATGGATCAGTCGTCAAGTGTGAGGTGGACCAATCAGGACCTGGGGAATATCGTATCCAGTACACACCCACGATGCGTGGACGTCATGAACTAACTGTGTCAGTAGACGGGCAGCAAGTAGCAGGTAGTCCCTTCCCTGTGTCTGTCTCCATCTCTCCTACTCTACTAGGCAAGCCTGGTAAAGTGTGGACAAGAATAGAATTGCCTACTTGCATCACAACTAATTCTGTAGGTGAAGTTATTGTAGCTGAATATAGGAGAGACATTGTGAAGATAGACAAGGAGGGGAAGAAGACAGTGCTTGTGGAACATTCTAAAACTAAATTAAATAGGTTGTCTTCTATTGCTACAGATAAAGAAGACAATATTTACTGCACTAGTGAAGACAGTGATAAGATCCTGCAATGTGACAAGAATGGAGGCAATGTTCAGGTGTATGAGGTCCAGCAGGTGAAAGGTCCAGGATACAGGGGAGTGGCAGTAGTAGGAGATGAAGTGATGGTTTGTGAGTGTAGCAGTAGAGGTACTATTCTAGTATATGACAGAGAAGTCAAGTATGTGAGGCGTATTGAACAAGATGGTATGGGAGTGTTCTTCAACATATCTGCAGACCCACAAGGCAACCTCTATGTCACTGACTATGATAATGATTGTATCCGAGTCTTCAGTAATGACGGTGTCTTACTACGATCCTTTGGCTGTGATGATGGTGGAGTGAAGAAACTAAACAAGCCTGGTGGTGTGTGTGTATCTGGTCAGTATGTGTATGTCACTAACTATCGTGGTGATAATGCGCCTATCAATGTTTAGCCCCACTACCCCCTGTACGGGCAGCACGCGGGCATTGATAGGGGATTTTTTTACTTTGTATTACCGGTTCGCCCCGAGGGGTGGGGCATTTCAACATTACTTTCGTTACGTGTGTGTGTGTTCGGAGCAAGCATGGCAGAATCGACGATGGTTTTAGTCAAGGTTGAAACGGCGTCTGGGATGAGGAATCGACCCGTTACTTTCCTCGGAGGGAGAGAGGAGTTACTTATAGCAACAAAAGAGAAGTTCAATGATATTCTGTCCGAGGATGGCGACGTTTACCTCCAGATACTGGATCAAACTTGGGGAGATGATGTCTATGTTGATCTTCAAGATCAAGACATACCTGCTAGATCAATTTTGAAGGCAGTGGAAAAAAAGGTATGCTACTTGTGAATGTTTAGCTTGATTAGTCGAGCCAGATACCTATATAAGCAGCTTTTTTGTTTAAATAGCAATAGAAATACAAAATATCTATTCTTGTACAGCCTACTGATGAGGAAGCATCTGATGGGATGACAAGTAGTGTATGTGCTGATACTTTTTTACCACCATCATCACCAAGCTCTTCTCAGTCAATTCCGTCCTCTTCTTTGGATTCAACATTAAAACAGACTCGTCTGAACATTTCATCTGGCCGGTTGAGTATTGTGAAATCCCATGTAAGTAGGTTTCATGCAATTTTCTGGAAACAAGGGTATCATAATAGTTGTGTTAGTTGTTGTTGTTTTGAGTTTCTTGAGGGTACTGAACAAATTTTGGTTTTCTAACTGTCTTGAAAATGTCAGCAATCTTTTGTGTGCGTGTTCAAATAACATCAGAATGGGGTCTTAAAATATAATGTCCTAACCGGTACAAAAAATGTACTAATGTCAAGTTAGATTTCCAGAATCATGATTTGATTGTATGGTATTGTTGACATTGTAATTATTGAGCTGTTGAGTTCATTGTATGTATCAACGTTGTCTTGTCTCTATAGGAAGAACCACTTCCGGTGTTAGAAAGTGATAGGCAATTAGAGGAAAACAAAATAAGGGAACTAGCTACAATATATAAAAAGGAGTCTGTGAGACCACTGAGTAATTACCAAAGGAGAGTTAATGAGATAGCTCAAGAAGCGTGCATCAAAAACCCTTCAATGTTACGGAGTCGGAAGAAATTGCTTGAATTGGCTTGTACCAGAGTTGATGACACATACCAGTTTAAGAAAGGAAAGAGTCGTTCTAAACGTCACAATCCAATGCTTCCTGCACCAAAGAGAAAGAAGACTAACCAAAACATGAGATTGGTTAGAATGAAAACCCTGGAAGATGATATCAAGAATACTGAAGAGCGTGTCGTGTACAAAGAGAAGCGAAGGCAAGTAGCTGAAGACAACAAAAACTATCGTCTCTGTGATGAACTAACTCAAGAAATTGGAACTTTGTCCAGAGAGAAAAGACAATATGCAGCAGAGCTAAAATTACTTCAAAAGAAGGATGAATTTTCCAAATCTTATTACAGACGAAAGTCCACCAGCAAGTCACCTTCAGTGTCCTCAAGTGCGAGCAGAAATGAGACGTGCAGCCCACCTAATTCCAACAGTGAGGAAGAAAGCGAAGCTGTACCACCAATTTCCAGAGATGCGAGCCGTGATACTGTTATTTTGTGTGAGAATTCCAGTGATCAGGAATCTGATTCAAATTTTTGTTAGTGCCTCCCTACCGAGTTGTAGGGAGGCCTAATCGTGAACTTTTACACATCTATAGTCAATACAAAATTCTGCTAAGTAACTACACACAATTATCTCACAACGTTGCACTTAGTTCTTTTGATAAGCTATCACTGCAAGAGTACTGCCAAGCACGAGAATTATTCTGTTCATCTCATCACATTTCACCCTGTTTTGAATGTGTATCGATGTTACAAGCTGCTAGAAAAGTATTAAATTCAGGCATTTATCCACTTTGTTCCCTCTTCAAAGAAGTATTCCCTCAAGTGACATATCACACAGGCAATGCAAAGCGTCGATTTCTTCAAATGCCCATAGTTGCCATTAGGATTCAGAATGTATCAAGAAATAATGCAGAATGGTATGTCACAGAGCTAATACATGGAGTTGACTACTTAAAGCTTTCACGTTTTCTCAATCTACAAGCTCAAGAGAATAAATGTAGTGCACCTAATTTTTTAAAAGCTGAACTCAAGCAGCTTCTAGTACTAGCTCAAAGTGACAGAGAGAGGGAACTGATAAAATTAGCAACTTTTCAAGCATCAGGATTAACCAAAACTTCAGCCAGAAGACATTTTGGCTTTGAAAATATTTCAAATCGCCTTTTAAGATTGGAACAGTGTATTGAAGAAGCTGAAAGTGTACGAGAATGTATCAATAGCTTATCTGGAGATCAAGAGAAAGCTGTGGCTCTATCTGTAGGGGTAGCACCAGACGACGATAGTTGTAGCACCAGCAGTGATGATCAGCATAACACTTGTGATGATCCTACAGTATTCTCTGAAAATGAGGGGTTTCTGGATAATCCTGTCACTACAGCATTCACCATAGCACATGAAGAGTTCCTAGTAATATTGAAGGAACCAGTTTTCAACTGGTTTGAAGTAGTAAAAAGGGTCACTGAATGGAGTAGTGAATTTAATGAAGGAGATGTGATAGTAAAATTAGAACACTACTTTTTCATAGCTATGAATGATGAAAGTCTTTGTGATAAAGACAAAACTGTACTTGAGCAATCACATCGAGCATTCAAGCTTGATATGTCTAGGCAGGATCTTGTAAATCGGGAGGCAGATGCTCTTAATGGTCTGATAGTAACTGATTCTGACAGTGATGACCCTGATAACTACTTGGATTTGCAAGATTTTGCTTGTGATAAAGCAAAAACTCTTATTGCAAAGAAAAGAAAACAAATTAAGCGAAGAGCAAATTATTTAAAGAGCAAAAAAGTGGCTGAGCAAAACTTTTTGTCAAGAAAGGTGTCTCGTAAAGTTAGAGGAATTCTAGATCAGTTCCCCAATATAGGTAAAGAAATTGAAGCATTTGTTGAGGAATCTAATGTTGGTGCAGAGGCATGGAGACGCACAGGAGTGCTCACGTTTGATGGAAATACCAGGGTCAAGTCTAAGGTGACTTACGAACGTATTCGACAACACCTTATTAGAATCCACAATCGTAATTTTCATTTGGCACAGTTGTACAGCTATGTGTGGCCCGAAATAAAAGAAGAAACTCTGCAAGACGCTACAAAGGTGTGGCTAAAGTAACATCAAGGCGAGCAAGAAAAGGTTTTATGATCAAATACAATCCTGATGCACACTGGAGTTCTGCGTTTTATCGAAATTTGAGCTTGGTGCAGTACACTGATGGTCATTCTATAATCAATATCAACCGTGATGATGCTTCTGGATTTCGTTTGGATACGATGGCTACTCACAGACTTCATCGCACGCCAATGGTTTTGGGATCTGAGAGTACAACTACATACACAGACTATGTCAACAAGTATAAAGCAGTTCTCCAAACAACATCATACAACTTCAGTAAGACTGAAACAACATCAGAGATCTGTGCAGGGGTTATCAAGGCTGTTGGGATGTTTCCCAAGAACCCATCACAGCACATGGCTGACCTTAAAATGCTGGAGTGCAAATCTGAAATTAAGGCAGCATTTATGAATTCCCTCACAGGAAGTAGAAAGGTCATTGAGTGTGTCCGAGTCGATGGAGCAGCTGATGAAGGCCCATTACATGAAGAAGTTCAATTCATGTGGGCAGCAAGACATTTGTCTACTGGTACCATAGCAACACTAATAACTGCTCGGAATAGTGGATCAAGTTACTTGAATAGAGTGGAACTTCAAAATGGCTGCCTTGCTTTGGCACATGCCAACCTATTTATTCCCTCTACTCTTGGGGGCTCATGTATGGATGGCAACAAACCTAACAAAGACAAGTATAGAGAGAACATGGATTTGGCAACGGAGGTATATATGAACAGAGTCAATGGTTGTCCATGTGGAGAGACTAACATACATCTCTTCAAAGGTGCTGATTCAACTACTGATCAAGAAAATCGCAAATATATTTTGATCTTTTTGAAGGGCACTATTGCACAGAAAAAGGCTTTAAAGAGGGACAAACCATCTCTATATGCGTATTGTGAGCAAGTTTGGCAGATTAGAAAGAGTCACATTATTGCTGGTCTACCATTGCAATATGTATTTTTTTTGGTGTGTTGTCTCCAACAGGGCTGTCCTCATCCTGTTTGTTCAAGTGGTAAAGTCAGTGAGCTCCCACTATGGTTTGATTCAGGACCATCAATTTCCTACCTTCCACTGCCAGTTCCAGACCCTTCTCGTCCATATGGAAATCCTAACTGTAATGAATGCAAAGGATTTTGTTGTGGACACTTTATGAAAGCAAAAGACACGTTAATGTCACAGTCACTTCCAATGACGCCACCTTCTATAACTTTGAAAGAAGAATTTGATAACATGAAGTATCCTCCAAGTGAATTAGTGTACACAGATCTCAGCAAGAAAGTGATGCTGCCTATTGAAGAGGTGAAAATGTGGCTTGACCATTTGCAAACAATTCGTGAAAATCGCAAGAAAGGAGCTCTCAAGGCTGCTGAAACAAGGCGCAAGAAGAAAGTTCAAGCAACAGTTTCCAGGGAAAGTACGTACCAATGTGGTGTATGCCATGCTCCATACCAAGACTTCACAGATGAACAGGAACAATGGATTGGCTGTGGATCGTGTGACTCCTGGTTTCATTTCACCTGCTTAGGTATTACAGAGGCCCCTGATACATTCTATTGTTCTGAATGTGCTGATACTGGACCATAACACAGTTTTTCGTTGTTGTTTTTATTATCATTGCAATTCGTGGTTTCATGCACCAGTTACTACAGATTTTTTCATAGTAGCTATATTTTAAAAAATGTGATTCCATTTATCTTACAATCTGCTCTGGTTGATAACTAAAGTCGATACTTAATTAATGACTTACTTTAGGGAGAAATTTATTAATAACAATAATTTATAGGAACAATTCACTATGTTTATTTATAGCTATAGCTAAAACAACGTAATTGTAGATCGACTTCATTGAAAACTACACTGATGTAGCTATTTTTTTGTCATGTTCTTTCAATATCTGGAAATAAAATTCAAGAGAACACCTAACAACTGAAAAAAGCTAATGATACACAAAAATAAGGGTTCCTGGGTGCTGTGGACTAGGCATTAGGAGCCACTTCTGATTAGGCCTATTGAAACTGGGGCCCCCACATCAATGACAGTCCAGAAGTGGAAAGGAAGTCCAGAATAATCTGAGAGCAATTGAGAAAATATATTGGTCATCCCATTTTCCCTGACAGACAGTAACTCACTGACTCTCCAGCCAGGTAGTAGGTATCATGTTTCATTGTGACTTCACTGTTGGTCACTCCGCCACATAAAACCCCTCCTACATAGTGGGGATTACGAGGGGATTTCAATGCTGGATGTCCCCCAGGGGGTGGGGCATTCACGAGGTCAATTTTAAAATCCCCACATAATCCCCAGTCTTTCCCGTACATTCGTAGTGGGGCTTAACATTGATAAGCGCATAATGTGTCAGTGTTTGCTACAGAAGGAGATTATGTCACTTCATTTGGTCAGCATGGTTATAAGGAAGGTGAATTCTGTGGTCCTCGTAGTATATGTGTAGATGTTGATAACTTTATATATGTGACTGATTTATTCAACAACAGAGTTCAATGTTTCTAATGAGTTTTATGTCACTTTGTTTAATAATAATGTTGGACTATTATATTTTGTTGAAAAAAAGTATTGGTATAATTTGGAGTAGAGCAAGTGATGACCTAGTCACTGGATTTGAGGGAACAGAAGCTAATGCACTAGAGAAGTGGACATCTCATAGTGTCTCACAGGATTGGTCTGTCTAGTTTCAGTAGAACAGGTTCCACACCTGTCTCTGTCAGACCTGGTAACTGGTATATCTTAACACAGAACTTCAAGCAGAAACAACCCTTTACCTGACAAGACCAACTAGACACATTCTTGCAGTAAGCCACACCCACACCCCTCATTGGGAATATTACACCTCAACAACCCAACAATGTTGGGCTTTAACACAAATACATGTCTGTCAGAAGTTACTTTACCAACTATCTATAGTGGATAATTCGCTTATTAAATGCTTTGTACATGCAAACAAAATACACATTAGTGCCCCAGTAGCAAGTGGGTTATCTATGAAGGCAAATCCTCATGACTTGCCACCAGATAGCAGTCAGGGTCCTTACTTAAATGTCAAGACTCAACATTGAGAATATTACAGATACTCATCAGTAACAGTGGCAGAGGAAGCAAATTTGGATTGGTCGGACAAAATTCTACCAAAGGTTTCCACGTAAGTTCTGTAATTTTCTGCTACAGATACTGTTCTTATTTTATACAATATATTTATGCTATACACTATAGGATACACTACAAACATGTTTTGACTTTATACAAATTAATTGATTTGATTATAGGGTCAATGAGTGCATCTACTGAGCTATGTGACAATTGCAAAATAAAAACAGAAGCAAAATTTGCTAACGGCTATACTTGTACTTGCTATACTTGTGTTACAACTTTATATTTGAAAGTGATGTTCATTACTCTGTACAAATTGATTAGCTAATCATTGAGATCTAAATTATGCTAATCTTCTTTATTCAAAACCATAGTGCTTCTTAAGTAACTTTTGATCCTTTTCATCACTGAAAATGATGTCTCACTGGCTGCATTCGTTGAGGGCATGACAAGAATCAGTTGAGTGATTCAGCAGACCTGTATGGTGAAAAAATTGCTTCTGTCCAGCAGACAAGCTCCGTAGATAATCAATAGATTCCCTTAAGGTAACCTTATTACTAGTAGAGAACTTAGCACTAAATACTTCTAATTGAGTGGTCAGCTCAATTTCATTGAAATTATCTCCATAAAGTTTGAGTACCTCATGCAATTCAGTAGTGTATTCTTTACCATTTGCCACTTTTAAAAGAAGCATCTCCAAATTTTTGTACACTGCATAACCTGGTTGCTCAAATTGATCTTTGATGCTAACAATGGCCAAGTCAAGAGCCTCATAATATTGGTTCTTGTACAATTCCTCAACACTGTCAGCATGATAACCAATCCCATCACCGATTTCAAATATTTTTGGTGCTCATTTCCTTCTAGGAATATATGGTTCCTCTGTACCTGTAGATGACTGTGGTTTTGGAAAATGTTCAAAAAATAACTTGAAGTCGTCTTCATTCCTCATTTTCTCTATAAGTTTTTTTGTCAACATACCAATTTCTTGCCCTTCTGTAGCAGATAAAGACTGATTTTGAAGTGTCTTACTGAGATTATCTGTTATAAGAAGTATTCTTTCACAAAGTTTAGGCCCAAATAAAAGCTTATATTTTGACATCTGTGCTTGGATACCTATGATTCGCCTCTTTACATCAGGTTGCAAGCTTATCTGCAGACAGCTTTCCCATAGCTCTAAACCACTGAGCTACGATGTGAGAAAGTGTCAATCTAGTTTTTATGTAGGGTCAGAACTTGATAATTAATAAATTTATTCTACTCTAGAGCAGGTTTCCTGTGAGGCTGAAATACACCTGCTTGTCTAGAACTTTCAGTGCCTAAATAATGCATATATATAATATAATCCCTTAGACAACTAAGATTTTTTCACATTTTTCCTTTGTTTTTTTCCAGACCCCTTTATCAATCAAGAAATTTCTTGTGTAGTTGGGGAATCCCTTAGTAATATGTATAAGCAAGAAAAAGCTAAATGTTTCTTACTATCCTTCAGAACATCCGCTATCTTGTCAGGCAAGTCTTCCTTTCAGGGGAAGTTGATAGTAACTATATTCAGTTATTAGCTACTTCTTCGAGCTTTGGATATACCCAAACTTTCATCATGGATGAGCAAAACAAAGCACAAGTATAAGCAGCAATTCCAATAATATTTGAGATAAAATTTTCTTTTTTTAAATTCATCACTGGCACTCACCAGATCTGAATCCATTTTACGTAAATCCTGTTCGTCGCTAATAGCATGTATGACCGAACCCGCACTTAAAAACAACAAGGCCTTAAAAAAAGCATGATCTGTCAGGTGGAACAAGCTCACGGAATAACCCAACAAGCCACAAACCATAACCATATAGAACTGGCTGCATGTGGAGTAAGCCACCACTTTTTCAAATCATTTTGCGCGCACCCCACATTTACTGCAAAAAAGCCAGTTAGAGCCCCCATAAGCGTCACTATAGTTAAGGCCAGAGGGGAGCCTCATTATTATAGGCATGTTACCTAATAATACCCCCTCACCCCACCAAACAACCGGAGGTTAAAAGTAACACCCCCAAGCTTAAAGGTAATTAGGATTGTCACAACAATGCCATTAATTTGTCATACCTTACTCGCGGTAGAGTCGCCCTAAGTCAAATGAATATAAAATATAATAAAAAGGTAATTTTCCACGGGGTTACACCCCCCAAAATAAGATTACACCCAAGGCACTCATAAGTATGATGTGACAATACTCTGCCAAAACAAATAAGGCAAACACCATGCTTGAGTATTCAACATGGAAACCAGACACTAGCTCCGACTCGGCCTCTGTTAAATCGAACGGCACCCTATTGGTTTCTGCTAGGGCAGACACTAAAAATATCGCGGCCCCGGGTATAAGGGTAAAATTAACCACATTTTCTGTTGGTAAGCAGCTATATCAATTAAAGCAAGAGAGCCCGTGAATATAATCACGGAAATGATGATTAGCCCTATGGATACCTCATAACTATCATTTGCGCAGCCGCCCTAATGGCACCTAAAAAGGCATATTTCGAGTTACTCGACCAACCCGACATCAACACCCCATAGACACTCATTGATGACATCAACACCCCATAGACACTCATCGATGACATCAACACCCCATAGACACTCATCGATGACATCAACAACCCCATAGACACTCATCGATGTCACAGCAACACCCCATAGACACTCATCGATGACACAGCGAATAATAATAAGACCCCCAGGCCCAGGTCGGCCATTACCCCTCCCATTGGTATAACCCCCCCAAGCTAACAAGGCTAAGCTTAAAGTTAACACCGGGGAGAGGATGTATATATACATGTTGGCATGGTTAGGTATAACCATTTCCTTAGTAAACAGCTTCAAACCATCAGCCAAGGGCTGTAGCAAACCGACAACCCCCACCACATTGGGCCCTTTCCACCCCTGGATATAACCTAAAACCTTTCTCTCCGCCAATGTTAAATAGGCCACACTGACTAATAAAGGTATCATCAATACACATACACCGCCCGGTAAATCCCCCGGTCAAAAAAAGTACTTAACATAGGGGCAGTAGGGTATAATTGGCCCCTACAATTACCCCATTAGACAAACATGTCTTGATGGTAAGGCTTGAACTCACACTCCTCGGCCCCAAACCGATCTATCTACCATTAATAAACACCAATACTCACCCAAAGAACCATGGGCACTGACTCAACTCAAATTGCATCTCACATGTACATCACTATAGACACATAGGCCTGCAAGAATTGAACTCGCATTAACAGGGTGTAAGCCTGCTATTTTACCTTTAACTAAGGCCTATACCCCCACCTACCAGGCAGCTTATCCATAAACAGGGTGAGGGGGTCGAACCCTCGCTCGTAAACCCAAAATTTATTGCCTTACTTTTGGCTAACCCTGATTAACATTTATAAACCAAATAATATAAGAAATGCCACCATAAGACAGAACAGACCCATGGCTTCGGATATGGCAAAGCCTTATTTTATGCCAAATACACTGCCTATACCGGGAGGTCATGTTTCCACTGAAACAAGGGGGAGATTCACTGATAAGTTGATAATGGTAGGATTTGAACCTACAGCTGCTGAGCCTAAATCAGCCGTGTTTACCTTTCCACCATATAGCAGTGAGCCAGCTGACATAGCCCATCTGGATAGGCCAAAATATTGAAAGGTTGTGAAGGGGTTGTTAATTTGCATGAGGAGGTAACCTTTCTGGGCAATGGTGAAACTATGAAATGTATTTTACAAAGAGCTGTATAAATACGCCTTAAAACAAGTAGTTACCTTTGCGGATGCGATATGGAATTTCACACCGGATCTGTATTATAGTAGACACAGATCCGGATAATTCCCAGCGGATCAACACACTAAAGGCTGTGCCCACCATACCCACCAACCCCCCAAATAGTAAATATAGGGTGCCTATATCCTTATGGTTGGTGGAGAAAACTCACATTGTCAGCCATTTTGAAACCATGTATTCAGCACAAAAAATGGGTCTAGAAAAATCAATCAAACTTACCTTATATCCTAAAACAAGGTTATTCGTGTTCTAGCTGGACTATGTAGCAACAGGTATTATGCCCTGTTCAGTATAATAATGATGTACTATGGTAAGTTAATCAGATTGTTCAATTTGCGGTGAAATATTTCACCTCCTAGGAGGTGAATAAGTGAACCGTCCAATCAAAATTAGTTTTTATACATTTCCTATACACCATGAGTTACCAACCCTACACCGTGAGTTACCAGTCCTAGTACAAACTACAGTAGTAAAGATATCTAGCATAATAGACCATTTATTACACTCATCAGAATGATATGGCTAGATATTTCACTCTCAGGCTTTCGCCTAAGGGGACGCAATAGCATATGAATAAATCTGAGGGACACAATGACTCAACACAATAACTCGGGAATGCGAAATATTGTTTGCATACGATACTTTCCAATTCAGTATGTTTTCTACATAACGACACTCATTAGGGCAGTTCAGTACACATAAATATAGGTTACACCACGACATGGAGGTCAGTATGGGATTTACACAACCTAGGGCCTAAGGCCCCAGAATAATGTAAGTCTCGTACCAACTGAACGGAGTGGTGCAACCGATTTGTCATTGCTCTAGGCCATAGTTGGCTATAAAACTCTGAGTGTTAGTTCATAGGGGCTCCCCACACCTTGTGTAATATAGTGTGTGAAAAAAGAAAACATGTGATAACTTGAGATATCTTACAGGTCATGAACCTAAAGAAAAAAGAAGCTATTATAGCGTAGAATAAATACACAATATATATAATATACATCTATATAATAATATACTTGTGTGTCAGACAACGATGACGGTGTGTGTGTGCATTCATGAATAATTTATTAGCTGAACAGAGTTGGTAAAGCATCGTCATCATATGAATGGAAAGTGCAAGGGGGAAAGGTGAGAAATAACGCAACCCTCCATTATCAACTCTGCAGGTCACACAGTTACCATTGAACTGTCTCCACCATCAACTCTCATAATCTACTACAAAGTGAGCCTGGTAAAGTGTGGAAAGGGATACAAAGTTCTACTGGCATCACAACAAATTCTGTAGGTGAAGTTATTGTAGCTAAATATAACAGAGACACTGTGAAGATAGACAAGGAGGGAAAGAAGACAGTGCTTGTGGAACATCTTTAAATGGATGTCTTCTATTGCTACAGATACAGAAGACAACATTTACTGCATCAGTCTTTTAGGTAATAATATCCTGCGATGTGACAAGAATGGAGGCAATGTTCAGGTGCATGAGGTCATGTCACTGACCATGATAATATGAGTTTTCAGTAATGACAAGTCTTTGATCCTTTGGCTGTGATGATGATGGAGCAGAAATGAAGTGGTCCTTTCAGTGTGTGTGGTATGTGTATGTCACTAACCTCGGTGGTTGTGATGTGTCAGTGATTAATACAGAAGGAGATTAAGTCCCCTCACTTGGTGAATTTGGTAATGTGGAAGGTGATCTCAGCCATTCTTGAGGTGTGTGTATATGTGTGTGTGTATGGGGATTGATAACTGTAGCATGCATTAATTAAATTACCAGTCATGCCACATAAAATACTATTGTAATTGTAAAGAATAACTCATGTATGGTTTCCAATGGCTGCATAGGGTTATGATGTTTAGGGTCATTTATGCTATATCCAACAAGAATGATAATTTACTACAAAGCCACACCCTCGAGCTACAGTAAATGCCCTCAAGCTACAGTGAGGTTGTTGAGTTGTTCTATCAACACAGTGTAGTCAAAGTCCTGAGGTTGATGGTTGAAGGTGTGCACCATAGAGTAGCGTCCACTGTCTTTACTGCAGTAGTACAGCTGCATCTGGTTGGCCAGATTCTGAGCCTCTAGTACACTCTACACACACACACACACACACACACACACACACACACACACACACACACACACAAATACAAATATACCTTAATATAGGCTTAGGTTCAAACCTGTGCAGTAATTCCTTAGAAATGCCTGTTCTTTTGTTTTTAAGTTAAACAGTTGTGACGAGTGATTACTATGGCATTGAATCCCTTTACCATACATATGTTATTTAACTCATTGGTTTTTAGTAGCTGATCGTCACCTCCACAGATATCATCTAATTGTTTTTCATATTTTCTATGTAAGTTGATCACTTCAACATCAGTCTATGTTATTGTAAGATCTCATGCCACTCAAACTTCTAGAACTTTCTATTTTTAGCCACTCACATTACTATTTTTATGCATCATGTGACTGTGTGGGTGAGGGCCAGTTATATGTGGTATTCTTGCCCTCAGATTAGGTAGGCTACCACCAGGTCTTACCAAAGATTATCTCCTAAGCCAGGAAAAGACCAGGTTTACTGGGTATGTCAGGATTATATATCCTGCCACCCACTGGTAAAACATAAAAAGAATGACCAATGGGAACAGTCCACACATGAAGGTCACATGGTCAAAAAGAAAGTTTTAGAATAAATGTTAGTTTGTGTGTACGTAACTAAGGAGGTGATAGGTATATGTAATGATGTTCTGCTCTCTGTTATGGAGAAAAAAAAATCTCATGTGGATGGGGTCCCACAATGTGAGCCCTGAAGCTGTAGCGTATTTAACTCTCACTCAGTGCTCACTACCTTGTTCTCTTTCTTGCTATCCTTACATTTGTGTCTCGTTGATATTTACATTTTGAGCAGTTTGGCAAGCAGGCTCTCACTGTTATCCCTGTGTTTCGTACTTGGACGTGGACTTGTCAGAGAACAGACTGGTGCTGTGGACTTGTCAGAGGACAGACTGGTGCTGTGGACTGCAACTCTAGATAAGAGTCGTAACGAAACAAATTTGTGGAACTTTGAGACTATTTTCTTCTGTACTCCAGTTATTCTGCACTCCAGTTATTCTGTACTCCAGTTATTCTGTATTCCAGTTATTCTGTACTACTCCAGTTATTCTGTACTCCAGTTATTCTGTACTCCAGTTATTCTGTACACCAGTTATTCTGCACTCCAGTTATTCTGCACTCCAGTTATTCTGCACTCCAGTTATTCTGCACTCCAATTATTCTGTACTTCAGTTATTCTGCACTCCAGTTATTCTGTATTCCGTTTGCGTACTCCGTTATTCTGTACCTCCAGTTAGTCCTGCAAGATACTCCAGTTAGTTTCGTATTTCTCCAGTTATTTCTGTACCCAGTTATTCTATACTACTCATTATTCTGTATTCCAGTTTTATTCGGTACTCCCAGTTAGTCTGCCCCCAGTTATTCCTGTCCGCCAGTGATTCTGCCTCCAGGATTCTGTACTCCAGGTTATTCTGTATTCCATTTATTCTTACTCCATTATTCTATACTACTCCAGTTATTCTGTACTCCAGTTATTCTGTACTCCAGTTATTCTGTACACCAGTTATTCTGCACTCCAGTTATTCTGCACTCCAGTTATTCTGCACTCCAGTTATTCTGCACTCCAATTATTCTGTACTTCAGTTATTCTGCACTCCAGTTATTCTGTATTCCAGTTATTCTGTACTCCAGTTATTCTGTACTCCAGTTATTCTGTACTCCAGTTATTCTGTATTCCAGTTATTCTGTACTCCAGTTATTCTATACTACTCCAGTTATTCTGTATTCCAGTTATTCTGTACTCCAGTTATTCTGCACTCCAGTTATTCTGTACTCCAGTTATTCTGCACTCCAGTTATTCTGCACTCCAGTTATTCTGTACTCCAGTTATTCTGTACTCCAGTTATTCTGTACTCCAGTTATTCTGTACTCCAGTTATTCTGTACTCCAGTTATTCTGTACTCCAGTTATTCTGTACTACTCCAGTTATTCTGTACTCTAGTTATTCTGTACTCCAGTTATTCTGTACTCCAGTTATTCTGTACTCCAGTTATTCTGTACTCCAGTTATTCTGTACTCCAGTTATTCTGTACTACTCCAGTTATTCTGTACTCTAGTTATTCTGTACTCCAGTTATTCTGTACTCCAGTTTTATTCTGTACTACTCCAGTTATTCTGTACTCCAGTTATCTGTACTCCAGTTATTCTGTACTCCAGTTATTCTGTACTACTCCAGTTATTCTGTACTCCAGTTATTCTGTACTACTCCAGTTATTCTGTACTCCAGTTATTCTGTACTCCAGTTATTCTGTACTCCAGTTATTCTGTACTACTCCAGTTATTCTGTACTCCAGTTATTCGGTACTACTCCAGTTATTCTGTACTCCAGTTATTCTGTACTCCAGTTATTCGGTACTACTCCAGTTATTCTGTACTCCAGTTATTCTGTACTACTCCAGTTATTCTGTACTCCAGTTATTCTGTACTACTCCAGTTATTGTGTACTCCAGTTATTCTGTACTCCAGTTATTCTGTACTCCAGTTATTCTGTACTACTCCAGTTATTCTGTACTCCAGTTATTCTGTACTCCAGTTATTCTGTACTACTCCAGTTATTCGGTACTCCAGTTATTCTGTATTCCAGATATTCTGCATTTACTTCTTGTAGTGCTTGTATTATTTTTTGTTACTATTATTTTGTTCTCCTCATATTATAATTTTAGTTGTCCTTGTTACATTTTTTTCCTCATTGCAGGTGCCTTTCTGACCATATTGGGTATGTTGGAGGTTACTTGTGAGTGAGTGTTGAGTGGAATAGCAAATAAACAAAGGAAGAAGTTGCCAATTCTGAAGGAAGAAAAGGAAAGAATAGAAAATGCTGCATCAGGAATAACAGCAACTGGGGATTATCCAAAACAGGCTACCACTGAGGGAATGCCTGGGATGCTTGCAGAACCTCGTACTAATTATTTTGCTTTATCCCGTAGCCAGAGTGACAATTCTCTTATACAAGTTTTGATATCTCTAATTCAGCAGATGGCTGAATGCAGAGACTCTCAAGATGGAAGCAGACCTGAGACTACAGGCTGAGGAGAGAGAAGTCAGAGAGAGGGACAGGGAAGGAAGCAAACAGCAACCTTAGATGCCTTGAGAAAGGTGAGGATTTTAGATTTAATTTGGAACATTTTGAGTCCACTCTTACTAACGCTAAGACAGATAAGTTGAAGTGGGTAGAATTTTTGCCAGCTCAGTTAACTGGTCATGCTAAGGATGTATTTACTTCTAGTGTACCTAGTGATGTTAGAAAAGATTATAGCAAGGTTAAGAAAAATATGCTAGACACACTTTCTAAACCCTTCAGATTCTACCTCCATGAGGTATTTGGGCTCACTAAAGCTTATTATGCAACTCCAGGGGATGTAGTTAGCAAGGCTAAATCCCACCTCAGTAGATTTTTGCTAAAGAGGGTAAATATGACTTCTCTGTTTTGAGAGCTGTTGTGCTGTCTGCCTATTCCAAAGAATGTGCTAATTTTGTGCACGAAAAGTTTCCTGCCAGTTCTTATGAATTGATAACTGCTATTCAAGCTTTTGAAGCATGCCATGGGAATTGTACAAAGCCCAGAACTAAACTCTAACAAGTTTGCTCCTAGAGCAGATAAAAGTGAGTCATCTGCTGGCAGTGGTAGTAGTGGTTTAGGTAGTGAAAAGAAAGATTGTGTTAGCTCAGTTTCACATACTGAAGTGATTTGTCACATGTGTCACGAGCTGGGACATAAAAGACCTGATTGTCCCATGAGAAAGGACAGTAATAATGATGGTTATTTTGCTTGACTTGGCTGAGAAGCATGCTTTAAGGTCTGATACTTCTTTGAATATTAAGTTAACTAGATCAGAGACCAGGAAGGAGGCTCAAGAGAGTATTAGACTTGAAGCTCTAGCGGCTGTAGAACAGCCCCAACCCAAAGACCCTAGCTTTTACCCTGATCCTTGTGATTCTAACTTCTGTGAGGCATCAGAGAATGCTGATGGTCAGTTGTGTGAGAGTACTGTCAAGAGCGGAGAAAGTAGTGGTGAGGTAGAAAGATTAAATAGGGAGAGTGTATCAGAGGCTCTGTGTGGTGAAAAATTTGCAAGGGAGAGTATGAGTGTACTTGGAGATGCTGATGCTTGCAGTGAAGAGGTAGACATCGTTGTGTCTGAGGCAGATGATATGTTTCAAGACTTAGTACCACTTTCTAATGACTCTCAAGATGTGGCATGTTCACCGGTAAGAGGAGAAGCTAGGCAGGAGTGGGAGAAGGCAATCAGGTGTGACAATTCTCTTATAAAATAGAAGCAATGTGCTGACACCAATCAATTTTTGGGGGATGGATTGCTGTTGAAAAAGAATTATGTAGACTCCCTAGGCAACACTCGCTGTGTACTAGTGGCACCTAGGCAACACTCGCTGTGTACTAGTGGCACCTAGGAAACACTCGCTGTGTACTAGTGGCACCTAGGCAACACTCGCTGTGTACTAGTGGCACCTAGGCAACACTCGCTGTGTACTAGTGGCACCTAGGCAACACTCGCTGTGTACTAGTGGCACCTAGGCAACACTCGCTGTGTACTAGTGGCACCTAGTCAGTTTAGATGCAAGATTCTGGATGCTGGTCATACTAGAATGGGTCATGTCTTACAAGAAAGCTGTCTCTTTGTTGAGTAGAAACTTTACCTGGCCAAACTTTTATAACTCTGTGAGGCAGTTTAGTACTCAGTGTCATAAGTGTCAGTTAAATAGGTGCCAGTCCTCACTATACCCTAAGAGAAGGTTGCCATTGATCTATTAGGACATTTTACTAGATCCAGAAAGGGGTTTAAGTATTTGTTCACATTCATCTGCTTGGCTTCTCGATATCCTGAGGCAGAACCATTGAGAACAGTGGAAGCAGCTGAAGTGTCAGAAAGATTGCTAGATATTTTTGCTAGGCATGGTCTGCCCAGAGTAATATTGTCTGACCAGGGCAGTCAATTCACTGGTGCACTCATGCAAAGTGTGTACAATGTTAGAGATTGAGTCTATCACAACAACCCCTTATCATCCCCAGTCTAACGGAGCAGTTGAAAGATTCCATTGGATCCTTGTACCCATGCTGAGGAAGGCAATAACTAAACAACTTGACTGGCCCTTGTATCTCTACCTGTGTGTTTGTTTGCTGTGAGGTGTGCCCCAAATTGATCAACAGGGCACTCCCCCTTTGAGTTGTTGTTAGAACACAGTGTCAGATCACCTGTTGATCTAGTCAGAGAGGAAATAGAGTATATTGGACCTCAACCAAAGAAAGTTAAGGAATGGTTGCTTGATCTCAACAATTAGCTAGATCTTCTGAGGGAGTCTGCCAGAGAAGTAGGCTTAGCACAATGTGACTATAGGAAGTTATATTATGATGGGAAGGCATGCATGAAGGTTTAGTCTGTTGGTGACAAGGTCTTGCTCAGATCCCCAAGTCTTCATAGTAAGCTGGAAGAAGCCTGGGAAGGACCCTACGAGGTACTTGAGGTGGTCAGTGCTGTTAATGTTAGAATTGGTCTGCCTGAAAAAAAAGAAAAGACAGAAGGTTGTTCATGTGAATTTGTTGTCCCCATACCTTGAGAGTGATGCAAAAATAGCCATAATGGTGATGGTTGTGGAGGAGGAAGCAAGTCAGGATTATATGACCAAGAGTAGTGATGAGTGTCTTTTATACATTGCACAGAAAAATGAGCTGCAACAATTTCTTGACAAATGGCAGGACTCTATAACAGATTCACCTGGCAAGACAGCTATTCTTAAACACACCATTGACACTGGTCAGCATTCACCTGTCCGTTCTTACCCATACAACTTAATACCTGAGAGTAAGCAGCAAAATCCATACTATATGCCTCTAGTTGAGGAGTTGATAGGTAAAGTGGGTAATTGTGGCTTTCTCTCTAAATTTGATTTGTCAAAACGTTTTTACCAGGTGGAGATGGAAGAAGTTTGCAGGAGAAGACAGCATTTGTTACTCCTATGGGAAAGTACCAGTTTACCAGGATGCCATCCGGCCTCAGAAATGTCCCCTCAACCTTTCAGAGGCTGATGGACCTGGTTCCGTGAGGTGCAGAACAGTTTGCTGCACCATACATTGATGATGTCCTTGTGTATTCTACCTCTTGGTCAGCTCATCTTACACATTTGGAGGCAGTGATGTCCAGGCTGCACTCAGCTGGACTCACTGTCAAGCCATCAAAGTGCCTATGGGCTCAGTCACAGAGTACCTAGGTTATTTGATGGGAAAAGGAACTGTAGCTGTTCCAGAGGCCAGAGTAAAAGCTATTAGAGATTATAAACTTCCTGTATCTAAAGCGGATCTTAAATCTTTTCTGGGTCTCCTAAGTTACTATCGGAAATTCATCCCGTCTTTTGCCTCAATTGCCAAACCTCTCAATGTTCTCACTCACAGGGATGCCAAGAATGTTATTCAGTGGGAGGATGGGTGCCTTGCATCTTTCAACAAACTTGTGAGTTCCTTATGTCATTTATCTGTTTTTACATATTCCATTGCCTTCAGACTCATTTTTATTATAAACTGATGCATCCTATGTTGATATGTAGGGATAATCAAGAAATACCAGTTGCCTTCTATAGCAGACAACTTCGCGATATGGAGACAAGATATTTTGTCTCTGAGATTGAGTGTCTGGCTGCTGTTGAATCGATCAAACATTTTCTGGTTTACCTGGATGGTAGACGCTTTACACTTCAGACAGATCATAGGGCCTTAGAACATCTCAGTGCCAAACTGACTAACAAACGCCTCATGAGATGGGATCTTCAGTTTCAAGGGTTAGACTTCATTGTGTGATACAGATCTGGTCTAAAAAATGCCAATGCTGATGGCTTATCCAAGCAGGCATGATCCTTTACCAAAGATGCTCTCATGTTCCAGGGTGAAGGTCTCTGCCATGATATGCGTTCATTGGAATCCTCTAGTGCACCCAATGAGAAGACAATCTTCAACGGCTGAGGACAGCCTCAATCTTACCAAGGGGAGATGTAGGGAGCATCGTCACCTCAACAGATATCACCTAATTGTTTTTCATATTTTTTCTGTAAGTTGGTCACTTCAACATCAGTCTATGTTATTGTAAGATCTCATGCCACTCAAACTTCTAGAACTTTCTACCTATTTCTAGCCACTCACATTACTATTTTAATGCCCCATGTGAAGCTGTAGAGTATTTAACTCTCACTCAGTGCTCACTCCCTTGTTCTCTTGCTTGCTATCCTTACATTTGTGTCTTATTGATTGATATTTACATTTTGAGCTAGCTTAAGCAGGGGACCTGGTGGCAGGTTTATATTTAGCTAGACTTGTAGAGTTAACTCTGTACTAAAGTCCTACAGAGCTTAAGTAATTAATCAATCATTAGCTTAGCTATTTTCTTAAAACAATATTAAGGTCAATAACTTAATGTTTGATGAGAGAGAGTCCAGTTATTAGACTTGCATCAGAGTAAAGTATAACTTGAATTTCACAAGTCATAAAAGCAAGAGGCAAGTTGCATGACATTGAGACATTTACAACATTTTGCAAGCTTTGTACAGCACTACCAGAAATCAGTGCACAAGTTTCAGAGCCTATATAAAGTAGCCTTTAGAGGAGACACAACTAGAGAGATAGCTGTCAAAGTTTTATAAAATATTCTTTTGGGAATGGGAGGAGGGTGGGAATTTGATTGTTAAAAACTGAATTATATATTTTAGTCTGAAAAGACTGATCAAACACATACACAAGAGAAGAGATTGATCAAACACATACACAAGAGAAAAGACTGATCAAACACATACACAAGAGAAGAGCTATTGCTGAAGTGGGTTATTTTTAAAACAGAAATTCTTCAAGAATGGAAAAAGACTACAAAGTCAAAGTCACTGGACAAACTATCAGGACTCCAAGAGGTCCTGAAGAACTGAAAAGTTTAGCCGTCTTTACTGGATCTTTTAGACATTGAGTGATATTGTGATCTCAGGTTGGTACAGCTACAGCTGAGAGATATTGTGATCTCAGGTTGGTACAGCTACAGCTGAGTGATTATTACAGATCTAGACGAGGAAACCGACATGACTGATGAGTGTTGTAATTGAAGGGTTTCAAACAATATCAGAAATAAAATTTACTAAATTATTAAACTAATTCAAGTTGAATAATCACAGGATTATACTTTACTGTTACTACAATTGCTGATTTTTTGTTATTATTAATACCATTATTAAATTAGCAATTCTTTGGGGGGAGGAAGAATTTGCTTGGGAATTTTGGAATATCCCCCCCCCCTCCCATCTATGAATTCCTGCTGGCTATGAAGAAGCCTCTTACTGAGGAGTCACCCGCTATCTGCTTATTGAGTAGTATGAACACAAAAGCAGATGTGTCAAATAATCACTCGTAGTTCTCTCCATTCCTGTCAATTTTCACATGAGGTCAGACTGTCATGTAGTAACCAGGCAGCTGCAATACGAATTATTAGCTCTTTTTTTTTTTATTTGCTGTTATAAGTGAAGCACCAGAGGTGTGAGCCCTCAGCACTACAATCCACTAGCTAGTTATTACAATATAATCTCAGACCAACAGAATATTTTATTGGTTATTCTAATCAAGTATCGTGGATCAATATAACTGGAGCATTGAAAAATGGTACATATAAACAAATCTCAGTAAGAGAAGCTAAACAGGCCAGACACTCTCATCGGTATATATACTTTCAATGCAAACTCCACTTTTAGTAGCTCCATTAACTTCCCAGCAGCATAAAGCAAGCTACCGCAGACTGCAAGGATTAAATTATTAGCTCACATGATTATGGTATGATGATAGGGAATGTTACCCGCAAAAGTTATGTATGCGGGGCTGAAAACTTCGTGTTTTCTCAAAAATCAGCCCGAAATTTCAGAAAAATAGAACAATAAAAGATCCTAAATGAGTAAGTTCACACCCAAATCAATGGTAGCTATCAGTAATCTCCAAATCAGAGCATGACAGACAGACAGGCGTACAGACAAGACAACTACTATAACCTTCTCGCCCATGCGTGCTGAACAAGTATAGAGCAGCTAGTTCACACAACAGTAGAAATATTGTTTTGTGCCTGGTAGAATAAAAGGGGAAAGCGTACAGTGAGCAGTTTGACAAATGCCACTTGTAGTCAGGCAGATTATGGACCATTTTGTACATAATAGTTACATGCTGGTCCAAAGTCTAAGTTTTGGTACAGTAAATCTTATGACCATATAGTACTATTCCAGAAGGGGTGCTGTTTACAAAGACCTAAAACAAATGTACAATAGAGAATTTAGTTTGCAATGGTTACTTCAAATCTTCTGCGATGTGCACGAAAATGTATATTCTCACGATATATTGACTTTTATATTGCTAAAATTAAAAACACGAAAATAAAAACACATGGCTTAGTGTGGTAGCTGCAACTGATGGATTGGGAAGTGTGTGTTATCTGTGGTGAGGGCTATGGGGTTTTGAAGTGCCCAGCTGACAGCAAGCAGAAGAATGGTACTGATATCTACAGGAATTTTCTGGAGTCCTTCAAAGGATTTCAAGAGTGTAAGTCCCTACCTACTCCAGTACAGTTTCTGGTGAATACTCACCAGAGAGTTTATGGTTCATAGAGCTAAATGGCATAAATCATGTCATCTTAAATTTGCTCCATCTAAACTTAAAATCTATTGGGGATTAAAAGGAACCTAGAACTGGGTTAAAATGATGGGGGACCAAGAAAATCTAAGAGGATGATGACGGGTGTAGCAAACCAAGACAAATGCATTTTTTGCACCAAAATGAATGGTACCCTTCATGCCTGTGCTACTATGAGATTAGACCATGATTTACGTCTAATGGCAACCGAATTACAGGATGCTGATTTGTTAGCCAGAATTTCTGGTGGTGACCTTGTTGCTATAGAGGCGAAATACCATTATAATTGTCTATCCGCATACAAAAGTAAATTTAGGAGCATGCAAAGAGCTGGACAAAGTGCCTCCTCCCATGAAGTTGATGTAATTAAAGCACAAAGTTTTGCTGACATTTTTACCTATATTGAAGAAAGCGTTGAAATGGGTGGGAAACTATATTTTCCAACTTGCAGAGCTATATGACAAGTTACAAGGTCTATCAGCTGACGTGGTGTTGACATAACTACTAATAAAACAAGATTAAAGAATGCGGATACTGGATCACTTTTCAGACCAGTGTCAGGAACAGTCTGATGGAAAAAATATTTTAATCATTTGTATGAAACAAATCCTTAAGGATGCTTTACCTTCAAATGATTATGAATCAGAGGCTCTTGCTTTAGCTAAGGCTGTAAAGATTTTGAGAAGGGAGATTTTGTCTTGGAAATCATTGCCTTTAATGGACAATTTCAACCTGATTGTCAACACTCAACAATACCTATAAATCTTAAGCTGTTTGTGACTCATTTATTGTATGGACCAAGCGAGAGGGTACATGATGAGGCTAAAGAACAAGCTTCCCTTTCAATAGCTCAACTTATTAACTTTCAGACCAAACTCGTTATCGGTGGTTACTGCTGGTACCAAACACCAAAAGGAACGAGAGCCACCTCTTCCTCTTTACTTGAGCTTGAAGGTTCACACTATGACTAGAAGTAAGAAATTAGTTGGTGTCTTGTATAATTTAGGTGTCTCAGTTAGTTATGATCGTGTGTTGCAAGTGAATGATGCGCTAGCTCAAGCGGTTTGTAAGCTATTTGAAGACCAAAAATTAGTTTATCCACCAACTCTTTGAAAGGGTTTGTTCACACCATGGGAGCGTTGGATTTGATCACAACCCGTCTGCAACAACTGCGATGGGATCCTTCCATGGTACTGGTATAAGTATTTTCCAGTTTCCTACTGTTGATAATCCAGGCCTAACTAGAGCACCACTTGTTCTTGACAGCAACACAAATCCATCAATGAAATATTCTCTCCCTGATAATTATACCAATATACCAGCAGTTACTTGTACAACTGATAAAGTTGCTGTGCCCATGTATGTTACACCTCAAGTACTGCTAATGTTTTAGACGAAGGAAAAAAGAATGAAGAAAAAATTAAACACAGTCTTCAGCTACTTCAAGAAGAACAGCTAGGGTGTGAACAAAATATTTCTTGGTCAGCCTTTCATGCATCACTAGCAACTTCTCCTGTAAACCCACCCGTGTTAAATTCACTCCTACCATTGTTTCATGAAAAGGGATCTACATTTTCTATGGTAAAACATGGCATGGAAATTGTACAACAGATAACAAATCATCTTAACCCTGGCCAAATTCCAGTCACTGCATTTGATCAACCACTTTTTGCACTTGCAAAAATGATTCAGTGGCGTTGGCCTGATTCACATGGAGAGAACAAGCATGTTGTTATGTTTGGAGGGCTTCATATTGAGATGGATCTTTGGAATACTATTAGAGATTTCCTTGATAGGTCATGTTGGACTACAGCTCTGTCTGATGCTGGAATTGCCAGCACAGGGACAGCGGAAACTAACCAAATTTGAAGACCAATTTCTGAAATCGAAGAAGGGTAGCTGTAAGCACCACGAGCAAACCCCGTCACAGCAGAAGACATTTAAAAATCTGGTAAATCAGCTTTCAGAAGTCATAGAAAGTATGGGAAACCCTTTTCTAGAAGAATGTTCGGAGTTGCTGGCCCTGGACACTAGGAATTGCATGAGTGATGCTGTAGTTGCTACAGTTCAAAATATTGAACAGTTAGGTATTGATCAATATCAGAAGTATGTGACTGAAGTACTCAAAAATAGGGATGTATCAATTCAACAGCCAATTAAGAAAAACTCTTTGCCTCTATTCAAAAGACCCTCACCAAAAAAGTCTATAAAAGGCAAAGAAGTTATAGCTAATTTGAAAAATGATTGCTATCTCTTCAGCCATTTGTATATAGCCAGTAAATTTAGAGATGGGAATCTTGAAGAGTTTTTCTGCCATGAAAACCTAGAATGGCCACCTTCACTGTCAAGGTTTTTGATGGCCCAGCTATTCTTCATATTTTAAACACAGAAAATGTAAAGACATTTAATGATTATTGCAAAATGTGTTTTTTTGCCTTGGATTGAATCAGTTCAACATAACAGTGAGCGTGTTGACATTGTTTGGGATGTCTACAAAAAGGGAAGTCTCAAGGAATCGACGAGAGAGAGAAAAAGGGGGAAGGGCATCAGAAGAAAAGTTAGTGGCACAACCAAACTGCCTTCAAACTTTTAAGATTTTCTTCGAGACTTTACTAATATACAAGAATTGTGTGACTTCTTAACTGAAAGAGTTAGTGAAACTGAATGCTCCTCATGGAAAGAACTCTACAGCACCTCAGGTAGGATTTATTTTTGTTGACATTATGGCCAACAGCATTATGCATGTGTATTTTGCTGCAGGTTCACAGGTTATTTGCAAGGGGTCTCATGCCAGTAGTATGGGAGTGTGCGACCACGAAGAAGCGGATACACGAATGTGTATACACATCCAACATACTCTATAGAAATGTGCTAAAACATTTTAGTACGGACAGTCGACACAGATGTCGTAGTCATTTTAGTGGGGCATTTCTTTCGTTTAGAATCAATGTATCCGGATCTTGATACTTGGGTGGCTCTTGGTACCGGAAAGTTTTTTTAGGTATTATCATCTAAAAAAAACTTGCCAGGATCTGGGTAAACAGAAGTGTGAAGCTTGGTCTTTCTACCATTCTTTCACGGGGTGTGATACTACTTCACAATTGTTTGGCAAAGCTAAGAAATCTACGTGGGATGCATGGACGTCATATCCCAGCATAACACAAGTGTTTCAAGCAGTAATGATGAAGCCCTTTTAAAAAATTGAAAGTTACTTCTTCAGAATTTGAGGCCCTGGAAAGATATACTTGTGTAATCTACGACCTAACTACATCGTTATCACAGGTTAATGACCTGAGAAAAGAACTTTTTTCGAGGAAGCCAAGATTAATAGAAACTATTCCTCCCACTCAGGTACATAATATACTTATTTCACTCTTTATTTATATGCTAATAATAATAATAATAATAATAATAATAATAATAATAAATGTACATAAATATATATTATGCATATATATAATATTAGGCTGCACTCTTGGAGCATTCCAATAGGGCTCTATGCCAAGCTAGTGTGTGGGCAGCGAGTTTTCATTGCCTACAAAACCTTCCATCACCTGAGGGATATGGCTGGACCATGAAAACGAATATCTGGACACCTTTCTGGACAACTCTTCCAGAAATTGCAAAAGCAAGCCAGGAATTGCTAAAATGTGGCTGTAAAACAATACCTCTCTGCTCCAGACGATGCAAGTGTAAGGATGCTGGACTCTCCTGTACCACTCTGTGCTATTGTAAGGATGCTGGACTCTCCTGTACCACTCTGTGCTATTGTAAGGATGCTGGACCCCTGTTAACCCTCTGTGCTATTGTAAAGGATGCTGGACTCTCCTGTACCACTCGGTGCTATTGTAAGGATGCTGGACTCTCCTGTACCGCTCTGTGCTATTGTGGTGGATCAGACGATGCAAGTGTAAGGATGCTGGACTCTCCTGTACCACTCGGTGCTATTGTGGTGGATCAGACGATGCAAGTGTAAGGATGCTGGACTCTCCTGTACCACTCGGTGCTATTGTGGTGGATCAGACGATGCAAGTGTAAGGATGCTGGACTCTCCTGTACCACTCTGTGCTATTGTAAGGATGCTGGACTCTCCTGTACCACTCTGTGCTATTGTAAGGATGCTGGACTCTCCTGTACCACTCTGTGCTATTGTAAGGATGCTGGACTCTCCTGTACCACTCTGTGCTATTGTAAGGATGCTGGACTCTCCTGTACCACTCTGTGCTATTGTAAGTATGCTGGACTCTCCTGTACCACTCTGTGCTATTGTAAGGATGCTGGACTCTCCTGTACCACTCTGTGCTATTGTAAGGATGCTGGACTCTCCTGTACCACTCTGTGCTATTGTAAGGATGCTGGACTCTCCTGTACCACTCTGTGCTATTGTGGTGGATCATGCGAAAACTGACATCAAACAATTCATTTTATGTAGTTTACTCAGTCATTTTTCCCTTTTAGCAATAAGCCTGTATTTATACTGACAATTTTAAAAGAAAAAAAATCATGGTTTCTATTTTTGCTGTATTGCACGAAAATTTAAAATGTTTACAGAGATTGCATATTACTAATAAAATATTTAGATCCCATGACTAGACTCAGGGAGGAGATTCAGAGAGCACCCCTTCTAACTATGTTTTATATGTTATTACCTAACTATGTACCAAATTTCAGGCTTTGTACCGGCAGGTAACTATGTTTCACCTATTTTACTAATCGCTTCAGTTGGCTTCCTAGCTGTCTGTTTCGTATTAGTAGTATTTTTAGCACATTGGCAAACCCCTGTGGTGAAGTCTTTCGGCAGGGAGCAGATAATTATCTTACTCTTTGGAATCACCTTTAGCTATGCATCTGCATTCTTTCATGTGTCACCACCTCTGCCAATAGTCTGTGGCTTCCAAAGATGGACGTTTTGGACATCCTTTTCAGTAATGTTTGGAGCTCTTCTAGTGAAAGTCATTAGAGTTGCTCAAATATTCTCAAAAAAGTCATCCATAACTAGACCAAAGTTCATCGAACCTCACTATCCAGTTATTTTCACCTGTGTTATAGTGGCCATACAATGGTTGATATTAGTGATATCAATTTTTGTGAATCAGCCTGCTGTGCTGGAAGAGCTAAGGATGGATGCAACAACACCCAACACACTTCCTGCTCTGGTAGTAGCTTGCCTGACTGAAAACATTGGCTTCCTTGTGGTGTCGTTGGCTTATCAATCCTTGCTCGTCTGTCTCTGCACAATCATTGGAGCCATGAGCTTCAAATATTTCGCAAACTTTAATGAAGCTAAGTGTATTGCGCTATGCTCCATGACAATCATGGTCATCTGGATTGCCTTCATTATCACGTTCTTTGCCACTGGAAGTGCCAAGGAGCTCCAGAACATCGCCTTATCACTAGCAGTAGTGATGTCGGGCTATGCTGTCTTGCTGTCTATGTTTGGACCAAAAATGTACATAATTCTTGTCAGACCTGCTCAGAATACATCATCTCGTTCCCACCACATGTCCATGGAACCTGACCGGAATAATATACATTGGCAACAGATCAAAGGACATGTATGAAGCCTACCACAAGCACAACAGTGAGTATTTGCCAACTTGTACGAATTGTTACTATAATGACATATTCACACGAAATGAGTGTGTTGCATGTAATTACAAGTCTTCCTAAGATGGAAGTTTCTAAAAGCCAGCTGTATAAACTTGAGAGGTCCTCAACTGTTTGTTGTTGTTTTTTTGCTGGTTCCATGTGAGTTTGAAAAGAAATATGTTTCCATGTTACGGCTAATTTGTGTGGATGAGTGCCAACTCCATAACCACAATTGCATATAAGAGACTGTCATGTCTCACCAAATAAACGGTAAAAGTAACTAGAACCACAGTCTTGTCTATTATGAATGTGTTGATTTCGCCACAGCTGGCTGGAAAAATGGAAGACAACTTAAAAGACTACAGATAAATGAAGAACCAGGCAGTGTAGATAAATGAAGAACCAGGCAGTGTAGATATGCAACAGTTTCATGTATAGATAGAAAGAGCTCCACAAATTGTTGCTGGGTATAAAAAGAAAGATATATGGAACATGGATGAAATTGGGCTGAAAGCACTGCCCAAAAGATTTGGAGTGAAGGATACACAGTGTAGAGCTAAGATTTACTGTAATGTGTTTTGTATCTGCATGTGGGAATAAAGAAAAGCCTGTAGTGATTTGGAAGCATGACAAGCCTAGGAGTCTAAAGCAGTTAAACACACACACACACAATTACCTGTTGATTATTACAGCCAAAAATCTTGGATGGGAGAGGAGATAATATGAAATCTGTTTTAACTAAACTCTTGACTTAAAAATCCGCCGTGCTCGCAATAGTAAAAATGACCGCTAACTTAGCTTGCGTGGGTAATTCAAAGCTTCCCGCCCACCAATTGATAAAAAACTAACCGAGGCCCCGCCCCCGCTATAAGTTGTAAAGAGCGCAGCTGTTTGATATTGTATTTCTTGGCTTACTTTATCAGTATTGTTTCTCCCTAGAGCAGACACTGGCTCCCAGATTGTATCCAAGCTTTGACAGGTAAATAATACCTCACTAATGACTCCATTATTTTAATTTTTTATTCTTGTGCAAAACTTCTTCCTGATATATCACTCATGATTTTTTTATTTTACAGTATTGTGATGACCAGTGATAATTTTTATGAATGTATATAATATAATGATACTTATTTTATATAAAAAATATTTTGAAATAGCCAGCTAAATATAGAGGAATATTTTGTGATGTAGCTAAGTAAGGATGAATAAACAAATGAAGTGAATAGCTAAGTACAGAAAACTGTACACAAACTGAAACTGTAGAGTTTTCCAGCAGCAAAAATGGTTCACTAATCTATTATAGGTACATACACACACTGAATATGCATCTAGCTAGCTTGATAAAAGGCTTCCCTTACCTGACCATGCCGAGAAAAACACTAATCTCCTCACACTCATTTCAGTAGGGCTTATCATCAAGAAGGAGAGGCCAGAAAACTGGTTTGCTAACCGGTAGGCGCCCGAAAGTTTAATAGAGAGCACCTGGCTTTCCCGCGGGAATCAATTGAATCTGTTGTGGGTGTGGTTTGAATGCAATCAAGTCTCTGCCAAAAGATCGCGTGGAGTCCTGGAGTCTATTTTGTGTTACTTCTCAGAAACTATGTAGAAATGACTACAAACTTCGTACATAGGCTGACTATGACCTTAACTACAAAATGTTCGTTGCAATTTTTTTTTGAAAGAAAAAAATTCGGGCGCACTGCCGCGAGGATCAAATGAGCACAATCAACTAGACAAAACTAAGCAGAATTGAGAAAAAGTACAACGAAGGTTTTGAAGACAATCAACAAATGTAGCAATAGACGAAGAATGGGATCGTCAGCGACGGCACCCGCGGAGGAGTTGTGGATTATATACTTGAGGCTGAGGAGCTCGTAACTTGAACGAAACAGGCTCCCAAGGCCCGTTCTTTTTATTTAGTTAGTCCATTAGCAGTACTCTTTAGGATCCACCCTTAGTTGGAGCTCTACCAACACCAAGAAAAAAGTTAGTAATCCCTAGCAACCAAAATCCAATTATTGTGAATATTTGCGTGGGCGTTGTCGGTTCAGTGAATGCTCCACAGTTTACTCATCAACTCATATAACCCATCAACTTCAGAGAATGGATCCTCATCAAGTTGGCTACTAACAGGCAAGCTGAATCAGAAATTTCAGCCTTAGCATAACATTTCTGAATTGTAAATTCCTTCACCTCTGACCATGCAAGAGCCACCATCTTATTGCAACTAGAGCATGGAGAAGCTTGCTCAATGGAAGAATACATCAATGGAGAATGTGATATCCCAGTATGCAGCTACAGCTTTGGTTCATCTGACGAATGGGGGGGGGGGAGAGTTCCTTCAATCACTACATGAAATGCAGTCGATGAAGTTGGAAATGATGGCAGTGAAGACGAAGATGACAAAATGGAAGAACAGGATATTACTTAGACAATACAATGAAGATGTGAATATCTGGAAGTCCAGCGATTATTGGAAAGTAAAGGAAACCTTTCACTCCATATTTTGTGGCTCAGCAGTTGACTCGTTAATTTAAAATTATTGCTATCCCAAAAACACCACATGATTATTTACAATAGACACGTTCACCCCACACATGTCAACATGTTGAACAGTCAGTGGTCACATACACACTTGATAGCATAAGTAATCAGTAGCAACAGTACAACAGTCTACCACACCTTACCATAGTAAATATAACAGCCTCTCTTCACCATCACTTGACTCATCAGAAAAGCTCTCAGAATATGAAATCACTGGCTGGACTAGGAATTGCTGTTAGTGTCTCTGGTAATATGTCTGCCCCACTCTCCTTCGAGGCTCAAACTTACCAAGATCTTCAGAAAATACAATAGACATTATACCTGAAATGAATGTCGCTTACCCTTTACACAGTAAAAAAAAAAAAACGGATCTTAAAGGATAGGCCTCCTACTATCACACTGAGCTCAGGTACACCATTGTCAGATCTCTTCTTATAAAACAGCAGATTTAAGTGGCAGAAGTATGAGAACCACGCCTAACTCATTCACTTAATATACACTGCTTTTGACGTTCAAATTTCTCCCGCACTCGTCATAAATCATATCTATACTTTATCACCGCCCGAGATGCAATGGCTACAGTTTAAAAATTTCCTATTTCTAACTGCGGGACAGACTTCATCCAGGAAAGGCATTCACTCCAACACATCTTGACTTAGGCAGGACAGTCACAAACTAGATGATTGATCCAGCAGCTGCTTGAATTCTACCGTGAGTGCGCACGCACTAATCTTGTGATGTCACTGCTATGTAGTACTTGGGAGAAGGGCTTCTGCAAACACCACCATTGAGCAGATAACAGCAGCTCTTGCATAAAAACTGTTCATTTCACTTAAATTCAATGCATGGCTTTCATATTCATATATGTTTAAATTTAGCTATGTTCTATCAAGTTTTATAGGGACTCGATTCAGAATTGCAAATTTTTAAGCTTAAACTCCTTTCTTATTTCTCTATTATATAAAAAAATTGAAAGCTAATTAAACTGTCTTATGCCATCAAACAGGTTCACTGAAACTTTATGTAGTACAAAGATCTTTTAGACTTTTTATGGTAGGAGTTCACACAGCCATAATCAGAGATTGAACCTCACAACTATTTTAAACTGACAATATTATATGAACATTAATACACTTGTGTATAAAATTTTATATGTCTAACTTTCACACAACTGTATCTGTAGACAAAACATGTTTCATGAAGACCCAACTGTTTACTCTTCAACTAGATGCACTGTGCTTAGTAGTGGTAGTGTGGTTTTGCTATGAATATAATTACATCACATGACCCTCTCTACTGACAGTACTGTGGGTGGAGTTAGTCCCTTGTATATTGTGTTGATAGATCTAGTGTGTCTGATCACAACCTGAGGTAGTAGCTGTAGAAATCCAACATGGCTGAAGAGATAGTTCATGAGGGGAAGAGTTTGGAGCAGTTAGAGCAAGAGATCACTTGTGCTGTCTGTCAGGAACACTACACAAAGCCTAAGGTCCTCCCTTGTCTCCACTACTACTGCAAAGAGTGCATCCTCAAACTGGCCCGAAGGACAGCCTCCAACCAACCTTTCTCTTGTCCAGAGTGTCGCCAGAAGACCAGCCTTCCAGAGGGAGGTGTGGAGGAACTCAAAACAGCTTTCTTTGTCAACCGCTTCCAATCCCACTTGTCTGTGTTGAAGCGAGTCCATGGCAAGGTAGAGGTGAAGTGTGAGGAGTGCACAGACTCTGGAAACAAAGCTCAAGCATTCTGTCGCCAATGTGCCATGTTTATCTGCAAGGAATGCGCAAGACAGCACAAGAGAATGAAGTCCTTTGCTTCTCACCAAGTTGTCTCTCTTGAAGACCTCAGACAAGGCACAGCTAGAGAGATAGCTGTGAAGGAGCCTCCCACTAAGAAGTGTCTCACTCACGAGGAGCCCCTCGCTATCTACTGTTTTGATTGCAAGTCTCTTATATGTCTTCACTGCACAGTGACAGTTCATAAGGAACACAAGTTCGAGTTCAGCAAGGTGGCAGCTCCAGACACCAAGAAGAAGCTTCTGGAGAATCTGAGTCCCTTGAGAGCAGCAGCAGTGGCCTTATCAGGAGCTGTTACAGACATCCAGACTACCAAGCAGGAGGTAGAGGCCCAGGGCAACTCTGTAGCTAACACCATCCACACCTCCTTCAATCAGCTCCAACTCCTCTTGGACAAACACAAGCAACAGCTACTCCACCAAGCAGCAAATCAAGTTCAAGACAAGATAGACAAGCTTACAGCTCAGGAGAAGAGCTTGTCTGTAGCTACTGCAGAGGTCCAGAGTATCGTAGACTACACTGAGAGATTTGTAGGCCATTGTTCAGACAACGAGGTAATGAGCATGCACACTGAGATCAGGAGGAGAATACAGCAAGAGGTAGGAGAACACAGCAAGTCAGGGAGGTGCTTGGAGCCAGTGGAGGAGGCAGACGTGGGGGTAGAGGTGAGGTGCGATGAGGCACTACAGGAGCTCTGTCAGTCCAAGGCCAAGATCACTCGACTAGCTCTAGACCCAGCGCAGTGTATAGTGAGGGGTGAGGGGACACACACAGCAGAGGTCAACCAAACAGCCGAGGTTACCTTGACTACTAAACTAACTGACAAGAAGACGACTAGACTTAGAGCTGTAGTAGTCAGTGAGTTGAAGTCTCTGTATGATGAATCAGTCGTCAAGTGTGAGGTGGACCTATCAGGACCTGGGGAATATCGTATCCAGTACACACCCACTGTGCGTGGACGTCATGAACTAACTGTGTCAGTAGACGGGCAGCAAGTAGCAGGTAGTCCCTTCCTTGTGTCTGTCTCCATCTCTCCTACTCTACTAGGCAAGCCTGGTAAAGTGTGGAAAGGAATACAATATCCTACTGGCATCACAACTAATTCTGTAGGTGAAGTTATTGTAGCTGAATATTACACAGACATTGTGAAGATAGACAAGGAGGGGAAGAAGACAGTACTTGTGGAACATTCCAAATCTAAAATAAATAAGTTGTCTTCTATTGCTACAGATACAGAAGACAATGTTTACTGCACTAGTGGAGACAGTAATAAGATCCTGCGATGTGACAAGAATGGAGGCAATGTTCAGGTGCATGAGGTCCAACAGGTGAAAGGTCCAGGATACGAGGGAGTGGCAGTAGTAGGAGATGAAGTGATGGTTTGTGAGCGTAACGATAGAGGTACTATTCTAGTATATGACAGAGAAGTCAAGTATGTGAGGCGTATTGAACAAGATGGTATGGGAGCGTTCTTCAACATATCTGCAGACCCACAAGGCAACCTCTATGTCACTGACTATGCTAATGATTGTATCCGAGTCTTCAGTAATGACGGTGTCTTACTACGATCCTTTGGCTGTGATGATGATGGAGTGAAGAAACTAATCAAGCCTCATGGTGTGTGTGTATCTGGTCAGTATGTGTATGTCACTAACTGCGGTGGTAATAATGTGTCAGTATTTACTACAGAAGGAGATCATGTCACATCATTTGGTCAGCGTAGTGATGAGGAAGGTGAATTCAAGGGTCCTCGTAGTATATGTGTAGATGTTGATAACTTTATATATGTGGCTGATTTAGGGAACCGCAGAGTTCAACGTTTCTAATGAGTTTTATGTCACTTTGTTTAAAATAATGTTGGACTTTTTATATTTTGTTGAAAAAGTATTGGTATAATTTGGAGTAGAGCAAGTGATGAGCTAGTTACTGGATTTGCGGGAACAGAAGCTAGTGCACTAGAGAAGTGGACATCTCATAGAGTCTCACAGGATTGGTCTGTCTAGTTTCAGTAGAACAGGTTCCACACCTGGCTCTGTCTGACCTGGTAATTGGTATAACACAGAACTTCAAACAGAAACAACCCTTTACCTGACAAGACCAACTAGACACATTCTTGCAGTAAGCCACACCCACACCCCTGCATTGGGAATGTTAGATGCAAACTAAATACACATTAGAGCCCCAGTAGCAAGTAAGTGGGTTATCTTGTGACTTGCCACCAGATAGTATCTGTAATACTCTTATTGTTGAGAGTCTTGACATTTAATTAAGGATTGCTAAGTAATGAAAGTTCCTAAGGAGCAGTATGGTAAAGGGTAATAGATAACACACACACTGTGTACCCTATTGGATGATGACAACATATTTGATGATCACTTACCAGATGTGATGTATCAATCTCTCCTTGCACCAACACAATACCTGTTGCCAGAATAATCCATATACATTAGTGGCACGTGCACTAAATAAGCAGGTGTGGCTAACCTTTGCCCTGCATAAGTTCTGTGAAGTAGGTCATAGTAAAGGCAATTGGAGTGTTGTCTTGGTAACGCTACAAAACAAATAGATGTTAATGTTGTCCATGCATTGAGATGCCACAAGTGAGTCACATTAGAAGAAACATTAGAAGAGGGGGAGGAGGGGGGGACAGAAGAGGACAGACCTTCACAGTGAGGTCTTACACACTTAGTGAAGTTTATTTTCTATCCTATTAGTGGTGGTGGTAAGTTACTTTGGTTAATGCGCTGCTTGTCATAGCTATACACCTTGCGTAACAGATTTGTTCTTACTTGAAAATCCATTGTCCAATAGTCAAGTCACTAAGTGAATACAATATGATGCTTTATCTACTAGAGCTCTGGTACAATAGAGCATTTTCAACGGAGTGTACTTTGGAAAGGCAGCCTGATAAGCAGAATCCTTCGGTTTAGCGATCCTTACCCGGAAATTTGATTGCTTACCCCTAGAAAATCAATTGCCGTCTCGAAGAGAATACAATGTAAGGCTTGTGCTGGTATATTCAATCAGTGATCAAATGTATATGTCCGTGTGTGTGTGTGTGTGTGTGTGTGTGTGTGTACAAGTGTTGTGTGTTACTAAAGAAATAGCACAATAAATTAAACAAAAACATTCAACTAACAAAGAAATACAACAGCTAGCTTTCAAATTAGAATTTCAGTCAGACCAGCTCACTTGCCATATGTGCTGTACCACTTCACATCACTAGTGTATTGGCTATTCCAATCAGCCATCAATACAGCTCGAGCAATGAAAACAGTAGACGTAAACGCAATCTTCAACAGAGAAGCTAAACAAGCCAGAGACAGTCACTGGTATATATTTTCAACTCGAAATTCCACTCCCAGCACTCTGTGTGGGCGGCTGTAAGAAATCATTTGCTCACGTGATTACGACGTGACGTTACCCATTATAGCTAATACCTGTGGAGCTGATAGCTTCACATTTTCTCAATAATAAGCCCAAGATTAAAAAAAGTAGCACAATAAGTAATAGTTAGAGCACGGGTTTGAGTGCACTGGTTGATTTAATGCATGGCAGCCCGAGGGCCACAGGCCCAAGGACTTCGTGCATTAAATCGGCCAGTGCACGAGACGCCCGTGCTTTAACTAATGTAGATTACGTTGCCCATGCTCTATTCCATTGTTGCTACTCTAACCATTTTCAGTAGCTAAACGAATGGCTGAAGAAACGGTAACAACGGTTAGTATTCCAGTAAATGCTCCTACTGTACCTCTATCTTTTATTTCGGAAAGAGACGAAAAGCGACCAACATCTCTGTCCATGGTAGACCCAACAATTGTCTATATGAATGCACACTTACTGATTTCATGCACATAGCAACAATATAGCAACGTGATCTAAAGGTCTTAAATCATTGTTCTGAGTAAGTTCATACCTAAATCAATGGTTAATTGTTAATAATAGCCAAAATCAGAGCATGACAGACAGACAGACAGACAGACAGACAGACAGACAGACAGACAGGACAACTACTATAACCCCCTCGTGTGTGTGTGCTGAGGGTTATCAACTGCACTATAAGAATTCTGTCTGAATGTTGAGCAGTGCCACACCTTACCTGATAGTTGATGAGAGAGGTGAAGTGACATCGCTGATCCGTGAATTGAGAATACCACATTTCATAGCCATCGCCTCGGGGCAACGCGTACATAAATTAACACATGTACATACACACATGCTGGAATACCACATCTCATAGCCATAGCCTCGGGGCAATGCATACATAAACTAACACATGTACATACACACATGCTGGAATACCACATCTCATAGCCATAGCCTCGGGGCAATGCATACATAAACTAACACATGTACATACACACATGCTGGAATACCACATCTCATAGCCATCGCCTCGGGGCAACGCATGCATAAACTAACACATGTACATACACACATGCTGGAATACCACATCTCATAGCCATAGCCTCGGGGCAATGCATACACAAACTAACACATGTACATACACACATGCTGGAATACCACATCTCATAGCCATCGCCTCGGGGTAACACATACACAAACTAACACATGTACATACACATGCTGGAATTATCATTTCAATCAGTTGTCATCTTACTCTGGGACAGTGAGTGGCCTTTGTCTGGAATTCTGTGTACTTATCACTCTACAGAGAGAACAACATACCATCACATGATCTATATAATGGTCATGTGACCATCACATGATCTATGCTACTCACTGGCATAACAGAACACACAGAATCTTTAGTCTTGTGGTACTCTACCCAGATCTATAACAGACAAACATAATCCAGATATTATACATTATAACTAGTGGTGTGCTTGAGCACAAATGGCGAGCGAGCCTTAAACTACACTATTGTTAAAAGATTGATTTTAAATACTAACACTCAAGCTACTAAAATAAAGTCGAGTTTTTTAATTACGTATATACGGTAAAGGGGATTAAATGCCATAGTAACCGCTCCCCGCAACTGTTTGAATTGAAAAAAAGCAACAAAATCAAGTCACGTTATTTTAACATTTTGTTTGTGATAGTGGCTGTAACACACAAAACTGGACATACCTATGCAAGACTTACCTTCGTGATTAGTCTAGTGGACAATGAATTTTCAAGTAAATATTGTCGCGTAGGGCTTATAATGACAAATAGCGTATTAACTTACCACCACCACTAACTCAAATAGAAATGGAACTCCCATAAGTTTTTGAGTTTTAACTGTACCTGCAAAAGAATTCAAAGCAGTAAAGAATTCAATTTCTAAGGTGATACGGGTAATGATCGCTAAATCGGAGGATTCTATTTAGTGAAGTTTGGGACGGGGTTGAACACGGAGCGAACACAAAAATACGTGAGGGTCAAAGTACAGAATGACATACGTATGTCCACACATAACAAATATCCCCGATGTTCAGTGTTACCCCTGACAGTGTCTCGCTCGCTCGCCAATAACAATAGCGGATTTCTTTGTTTACATGCAGCCAGTATTAAACCTAGCCTGACATTTCAACTTCTCCCTGAAGCCTCCTCAGGATCACTAACATCCAACTCTACATGACAGTAAACAAACAGTAGAGGATTGGTGAAGCATGCTTAATCACCACGGAGAGTTCAACCTTAAAGACCTCTGAGGAGAACACAGGCAAGAAGTCGAAATATCGAGTTATGCATAAATATATACTTGAACCATTTTACGTTCAAACGGTCCAATCAGATTGCTCACTTAGCAGTGAATATATTTCATACCCACCTCCTAGGAGGTGAATAAGTGAACCGTCCAATCAAAATTAGTTTTTAGCATTTTCCTACAGCCTCGAGTCACGGTATAAATCGGTTGCTCTCTCCGTACAGGATTGACACTATCCTCTGTCGTGTAAACCCCTTACCTACCTCCATGTTGTGGTGTCACTGGTACATTTATTCGGCAATAATACAGAGAACGTAGGATTTCAACACGTGCAGTGAATTCATCTAATGCAAGTAATGCAAGAGGTCCAGTAATACCATCTGCTACTCATGCTGGACTCTCCAACTGCATTGACTATAGTATTTGGTGAAGGGCTACACAAATCCAGATTATGGTTGAAGATGGGTGTGGCTATAAAGTGGGTGTGTCACTACACAGTATTACAATGGAAAGCTATTAAAAAATGGAGGATGAGTCATACAAGCTCGTCTCAGCATGGTAAATGAACTAACTCCGCCCCCTCCCCTCCCCCGTCCCCTCTCCCACAGTCTACCTGAGATATCTCACCTGCTTGCTTGTCCTCCAGGAGCTCCAGCTTCATCACAGAGTTCAAGTCCTATTAACAAAGTGACACGCCCACTAGAGAGTGACATCGTGTAATCCCGTGTTACACACACTAACTTAGACTTAGTCTCACATACCGGTGCTTTATAATAACTAGCGGTTGGCTGCTTCTGTTGATGAATGGGGGGCGTGGCTTCATCTGCGGACACTCCTCGGGACTTAAACTTATCCAGAAATTCCTCAGAAGCTGGTCTAAAATTTACCACCAAACACTTTATAGTAGCAATAGATGGTGAAATGATTCCATTCTACCCAACTCCATCCTAAGGTCATAGGTCACACACATTATACTTGATCAATGCTTCACTGACTACTAAGCACTGTTGGTTGTTTAGACTGGCTGTTACTATGGTTTCTAATTTTCTAGAAGCTAATGTTATGACTCCACAAACTGACAAGTCAGGCAATCACTATTTTGAGGGACTACATGACCTACTGTAGCCTGTGAATCAATAGTGTGCATTCTGAGCAGATAAAGAGAGGTGGAAAACATATCATACATGTCCTATCAATTTCATTTCGGAACAGGCTTGGCTAGTTCGAATATATCAACTCTGCAGGTCACACAGTTACCATTGAACTGTCTCCACTATCAACTCTGCAGGTCACACAGTTACCATTGAACTGTCTCTACTATCAACTCTGCAGGTCACACAGTTACCATTGAACTGTCTCCACTATCAACTCTGCAGGTCACACAGTTACCATTGAACTGTCTCCACTATCAACTCTGCAGGTCACACAGCTACCATTGAACTGTCTCCACCATCAACTGCAGGTCACACAGTTACCATTGAACTGTCTCCACCATCAACTCTGCAGGTCACACAGTTACCATTGAACTGTCTCCACTATCAACTCTGCAGGTCACACAGTTACCATTGAATTGTCTCCACTATCAACTCTACAGGTCACACAGTTACCATTGAATTGTCTCCACTATCAACTCTGCAGGTCACACAGTTACCATTGAACTGTCTCCACTATCAACTCTGCAGGTCACACAGTTACCATTGAACTGTCTCAACTATCAACTCTGCAGGTCACACAGTTACCATTGAACTGTCTCCATCAACTCTGCAGGTCACACAGTAACAATTGAACTGTCTCCACTATCAACTCTGCAGGTAACACAGTTACCATTGAACTGTCTCAACTATCAACTCTGCAGGTCACACAGTTACCATTGAACTGTCTCCACTATCAACTCTGCAGGTCACACAGTTAACATTGAACTGTCTCCGCCATCAACTCTGCAGGTCACACAGTTACCACTGAACTGTCTCCACCATCAACTCTCATAATCTACTACAAAGTGAGCCTGGTAAAGTGTGGAAAGGGATACAAAGTTCTACTGGCATCACAACTAATTCTGTAGGTGAAGTTATTGTAGCTGAATATAACAGAGACACTGTGAAGATAGACAAGGAGGGGAAGACGACAGTGCTTGTGGAACATCTTTAAATGGATGTCTTCTATTGCTACAGATACAGAAGACAACATTTACTGCATCAGTCTTTTAGGTAATAAGATCCTGTGATGTGACAAGAATGGAGGCAATGTTCAGGTGCATGAGGTTCAGCAGGTGAAAGGTCCAGGATACAGGGGAGTGGCAGTAGTAGGAGATGAAGTGATGGTTTGTGTGCGTAACAATGGAGGTACTATTCTAGTATTGACAGAGAAGTCAAGTATGTGAGACGTATTGAACAAGATGTGGGAGAGTTCCACAACATATCTGCAGACCCACAAGGCAACCTCTATGTCACTGACTGTGATAATGATTGTATCCAAGTCTTCAGTAATGACGGTGTCTTACTACGATCCTTTGGCTGTGATGATGATGGAATGAAGAAACTAAACAAGCCTCGTGGTGTGTGTGTATCTGGTCAGTATGTGTATGTCACTAACTCTGGTGGTCATAATGAAATGTGTCAGGTGTTTACTACAGAAAGAGATCATGTCACTTCATTTGGGCAGATTGAGAATAAAGAAGATGAATTCAATTATTCTCGTTGTATAAGTGGAGATGTTGATAATTTTATGTTGATTATTAATTCCTCATTTTTAATTTGCTAATAATGTTCCACTTCTCTTATTACTACATATTTATCTTCCTAGGATGACTCAAGTGGACTCAGTTCTCTCCTAGTCAACAATATTGGCCTAATGTCTAGCATATGGCAGACCAGAAAGAGGTCGCTCACAGGGTAGAGTTAGAGTTAATTACACAAGATGAATAATACAGAGACAACAGAAACTATGAGCATGCTCTGTAAACAAATGTTTATTATTACAGCAGTCCATTTCAATCTTCCACAAGGTCCTGTACATCGATAATCTTCAGTTTAAAAACAACAACAACAAAAAACAAAACAAAAAACAACAAAAAAAAACAACAAAAAAACATAGGGCATTTAGAACTTACAATTTCAGCAATAGCAAGTGTTAAGTTTGGGGCTACAGAAATTCTGAAAAAAGTCTTGTCTGAAGTGAAATAGTTAATAAGTTGAAGAGTCTATGCAGCTAGAGCAAGACATCACTGATCATTACCAGGTGGAGCAACCAGGACTTGGGGGATATTCTATCCTGTACACACGTACTGTTCATGAATGTCATGGACTGTGCCAGTAGATGGACAGCTAGTACCGGTTTCCCTGGGACTGTCTCCATCCCTCCTACTCTACTAGTAAAACCTGGTGGAGTGTGGACAGGAATACTATATTCTATTGGCATCACAACTAATCCTCTAGGTGAAGTTATTTCAGCTGACTATGGCAAGGAGAGAGAACTAGTCTAGTATTCTAAAACTATATTGAATTATTTCCATTCACCTACTATTGATAGAGAAGTCAATGTTGTGCTGATTGGGGCAGTAACAAGATCCTGCAATGTGACAAGAATCGAGGCAATGTTCAGGTGCATGAGGTCTATGTCACTGACCATGATAATATGAGTTTTCAGTAATGACAAGTCTTTGATCCTTTGGCTGTGATGATGATGGAGCAGAAATGAAGTGGTCCTTTCAGTGTGTGTGGTATGTGTATGTCACTAACCTCGGTGGTTGTGATGTGTCAGTGATTACTACAGAAGGAGATTAAGTCCCCTCACTTGGTGAATTTGGTAATGTGGAAGGTGATCTCAGCCATTCTTGAGGTGTGTATATATGTGTGCATGTGTGTGTGTGTGTGTGTGTGTGTGTGTGTGTGTGTGGGCATTGATAACTGTATATATGAAACTGACAATCACAAATGTAAGTTTATGCTACCAGTCATGCATTAATTACCAGGCATGCATTAATTACCAGGCATGCATTTACCAGGCATGCATTAATTACCAGGCATGCATTAATTACCAGTCATGCATTAATTACCAGTCATGCATTAATTACCAGGCATGCATTAATTACCAGGCATGCATTAATCAGTCATGCATTAATTACCAGTCATGCATTAATTACCAGGCATGCATTAATTACCAGGCATGCATTAATTACCAGTCATGCATTAATTACCAGTCATGCATTAATTACCAGGCATGCATTAATTACCAGGCATGCATTAATTACCAGGCATGCATTAATTACCAGGCATGCATTAATTACCAGGCATGCATTAATTACCAGGCATGCATTAATTAATTACCAGTCATGCCACATAAAATGCTATTGTAATTGTAAATCTTACACATTATTTGTTCAGAATAACTCATGTATGGTTTCCAATGGCTGCATAGGGTTATGATGTTTAGGGTCATTTATGCAATATCCAACAAGAATGATAATTTACTACAAAGCCACACCCTCGAGCTACAGTGAATGCCCTCAAGCTACAGTGAGGTTGTTGAGTTGTTCTATCAACACAGTGTAGTCAAAGTCCTGAGGTTGATGGTTGAAGGTGTGCACCAAAGAGTAGCGGCCACTGTCTTTACTGCAGTAGTACAGCTGCATCTGGTTGGCCAGATTCTGAGCCTCTAGTACACTCTACACAAACACACACACACACACACACACACACACACACACACACACACAAATACAAATATATATGTGCACACAAGGTGGAGGAGATCAAATAAATATATATGCTGCCTTTACACAGCTTTTTGGCTACTAGGCAGAGCATGTGTTAATATAGGCTTAGGTTCAAACATGTGCAGTAATAAGTTAAACAGTTGTGACGGGTGATTACTATATGGCATTGAATCCCTTTACCATACATATGTTATTTAACTCATTGGTTTTTAGTAGCTGATCGTCACCTCCACAGATATCATCTAATTGTTTTTCATATTTTCTATGTAAGTTGATCACTTCAACAGTCTATGTTATTGTAAGATCTCATCCCACTCAAACTTCTAGAATGATATTTCTATTTTTAGCCACTCACATTACTATTTTTATGCATCATGTGACTGTGTGGGTGAGGGCTAGTTATATGTGGTATTCTTGCCCTCAGATTAGGTAGGCTACCACCAGGTCTTACCAAAGATTATCTCCTAAGCCAGGAAAAGACCAGGTTTACTGGGTATGTCAGGATTATATATCCTGCCACCCACTGGTAAAACATAAAAAGAATGACCAATGGGAACAGTCCACACATGAAGGTCACATGGTCAAAAAGAAAGTTTTAGAATAAATGTTAGTTTGTGTGTACGTAACTAAGGAGGTGATAGGTATATGTAATATGTTCTGCTCTCTGTTATGGAGAAAACAAATATCTCATGTGGATGGGGTCCCACAATGTGAGCCCTGAAGCTGTAACATAATGGTGATGGTTGTAGAGGAGGAAGCAAGTCAGGATTATATGACCAAGAGTAGTGATGAGTGTCTTTTATACATTGCACAGAAAAATGAGCTGCAACAATTTCTTGACAAATGGCAGGACTCTATAACAGATTTACCTGGCAAGACAGCTTTTCTTAAACACACCATTGCCACTGGTCAGCATTCACCTGTCCGTTCTTACCCATACTCAATACCTGAGAGCAAGCAGCAGAATCCATACTATATGCCTCTAGTTGAGGAGTTGATAGGTAAAGTGGGTAATTGTGGCTTTCTCTCTAAACTTGATTTGTCAAAACGTTTTTACCAGGTGGAGATGGAAGAAGTTTGCAGGAGAAGACAGCATTTGTTACTCCTATGGGAAAGTACCAGTTTACCAGGATGCCATCCGGCCTCAGAAATGTCCCCTCAACCTTTCAGAGGCTGATGGACCTGGTTCCGTGAGGTGCAGAACAGTTTGCTGCACCATACATTGATGATGTCCTTGTGTATTCTACCTCTTGGTCAGCTCATCTTACACATTTGGAGGCAGTGATGTCCAGGCTGCACTCAGCTGGACTCACTGTCAAGCCATCAAAGTGCCTATGGGCTCAGTCACAGAGTACCTAGGTTATTTGATGGGAAAAGGAACTGTAGCTGTTCCAGAGGCCAGAGTAAAAGCTATTAGAGATTATAAACTTCCTGTATCTAAAGCGGATCTTAAATCTTTTCTGGGTCTCCTAAGTTACTATCGGAAATTCATCCCGTCTTTTGCCTCAATTGCCAAACCTCTCAATGTTCTCACTCAGGATACCAAAAATGTTATTCAGTGGAAGGATGGGTGCCTTGCATCTTTCAACAAACTTGTGAGTTCCTTATGTCATTTATCTGTTTTTACATATTCCATTGCCTTTAGACTCATTTTTATTATAAACTGATGCATCCTATGTTGATATGTATGGATAATCAAGAAATACCAATTGCCTTCTATAGCAGACAACTTCGCGATATGGAGACAAGATATTTTGTCTCTGAGATTGAGTGTCTGGCTGCTGTTGAATCGATCAAACATTTTCTGGTTTACCTGGATGGTAGACGCTTTACACTTCAGACAGATCATAGGCCTTAGAACATCTCAGTGCCAAACTGACTAACAAACACCTCATGAGATGGGATCTTCAGTTTCAAGGGTTGGACTTCATTGTGCGATACAGATCTGGTCTAAAAAATGCCAATGCTGATGGCTTATCCAAGCAGGCATGGTCCTTTACCAAAGATGCTCTCATGTTCCAGGGTGAAGGTCTCTGTCATGATATGCGTTCATTGGAATCCTCTAGTGCACCCAATGAGAAGACAATCTTCAACGGCTGAGGACAGCCTCAATCCTACCAAGAGATGTAGGGAGCATCGTCACCTCAACAGATATCACCTAATTGTTTTTGAATTTTTCAATGTAAGTTGATCACTTCAACATCAGTCTATGTTATTGTAAGATCTCATGCCACTCAAACTTCTAGAACTTTCTACCTATATTTAGCCATCACATTACTATTTTAATGCCCCATGTGAAGCTGTAGAGTATTTAACTCTCACTCAGTGCTCACTCCCTTGTTCTCTTGCTATGCTATCCTTACATTTAATTGATATTTACATTTTGAGCTAGCTTAAGCAGGGGACCTGGTGGCAGGTTTATATTTAGCTAGACTTGTAGAGTTAACTCTGTACTAAAGTCCTACAGAGCATTATTAATCACAATACTATAGTTTTATGTAACCAAACTAGGGAGGCTCGCTCGCCATGTGTGCTCAAGCACAACACTAGTATTATACTTTAGTAGCATTAAGTAATTAATCAATCATTAGCTTAGCTATTTTCTTAAAACAATATTAAGGTCAATAACTTAATGTTTGATGAGAGAGAGTCCAGTTATTAGACTTGCATCAGAGTAAAGTATAACTTGAATTTCACAAGTCACAAAATCAAGAGGCAAGTTGCATGACATTGAGACATTTACAACATTTTGCAAGCTTTGTGGAGCACTACCAGAAATCAGTGCACAAGTTTCAAAGCCTACATAAAGTAGCCTTTAGAGGAGACACAACTAGAGAGATAGCTGTCAAAGTTTTATAAAATGTTCTTTTGGGAATGGGAGGAGGGTGGGAATTCGATTGTTAAAAACTGAATTATATATTTTAGTCTGAAAAGACTGATCAAACACATACACAAGAGAAGAGACTGATCAAACACATACACAAGAGAAGAGACTGATCAAACACATACACAAGAGAAGAGACTGATCAAACACATACACAAGAGAAGAGACTGATCAAACACATACATAAGAGAAGAGACTGATCAAACACATACACAAGAGAAGAGACTGATCAAACACATACACAAGAGAAGAGACTGATCAAACACATACACAAGAGAAGAGACTGATCAAACACATACACAAGAGAAGAGACTGATCAAACACATACACAAGAGAAGAGATGATCAAACACATACACAAGAGAAGAGGAATGATCAAAAACACATAACAAGGCAAGAAGAATGATCAAAACACTTACACAAGAGAAGAGACGACTAAACCATACACAAGAGAAGAGAGGATCAAACACATTACACAAGAGCCGAGACTGATCAAACACATACACAAGAGAGGACTGATCAACACGACATAAGAGAAGAGATGACAAACACAACACAAGGAGAAGAGAATGATCAACAACAACACAAGAGCAGAGATCTTGATCAAACCACATACACAAGAGAAGAGACGAACAAACACATACTAAGATGAAGAGATGATCAAAACATACACAAGAGAAGAGACCTGATCAAAACACATAACAAGAGGAGAAGAGACCTGATTCAAAACACATCACAAGGAAGAGATGATACAACACACACACAAGAAGAGAAGAGACTGATCAAACACATACACAAGAGAAGAGACTGATCAAACACATACACAAGAGAAGAGACTGATCAAACACATACACAAGAGAAGAGACTGATCAAACACATACACAAGAGAAGAGACTGATCAAACACATACACAAGAGAAGAGACTGATCAAACACATACACAAGAGAAGAGACTGATCAAACACATACACAAGAGAAGAGACTGATCAAACACATACATAAGAGAAGAGACTGATCAAACACATACACAAGAGAAGAGACTGATCAAACACATACACAAGAGAAGAGACTAATCAAACACATACACAAGAGAAGAGCTATTGCTGAAGTGGGTTATTTTTAAAACAGAAATTCTTCAAGAATGGAAAAAGATTACAAAGTCAAAGTCACTGGATAAACTATCAGGACTCCAAGAGGTCCTAGAAGAACTGAAAAGTTTAGCCGTCTTTACTGGATCTTTTAGACATTGAGTGATATTGTGATCTCAGGTTGGTACAGCTACAGCTGAGTGATTATTACAGATCTAGACGAGGAAACCGACATGACTGATGAGTGTTGTAATTGAAGGGTTCAAACAATATCAGAAATAAAATTTACTAAATTATTAAACTAATTCAAGTTGAATAATCACAGGATTATACTTTACTGTTACTACAATTGTTGATTTTTGTTATTATTAATATCATTATTAAATTAGCAATTCTTTGGGGGGAGGAAGAATTTGCTTGTGAATTTTGGAATATCCCAGCCCCCCCTCCCCCTCCCATCTATGAATCCCTGGCTATGAAGAAGCCTCTTACTGAGGAGTCACCCACTATCTGCTTATTGAGTAGTATGAACACAAAAGCAGATGTGTCAAATAATCACTCGTAGTTCTCTCCATTCCTGTCAATTTTCACATGAGGTCAGACTGTCATGTAGTAACCAGGCAGCTGCAATATGAATTATTAGCTCTTTTTTTTATTTGCTGTTATAAGTGAAGCACCAGAGGTGTGAACCCTCAGCACTACAATCCACTAGCTAGTTACAATATAATCTCAGACCAACAGAATATTTTATTGGTTATTCTAATCAAGTATCGTGGATCAATATAACTGGAGCATTGAAAAATGGTACATATAAACAAATCTCAGTAAGAGAAGCTAAACAGGCCAGACACTCTCATCGGTATATATACTTTCAATGCAAACTCCACTTCCAGTAGCTCCATTAAATTCCCAGCAGCATAAAGCAAGCTACCGCAGACTGCAAGGATTAAATTATTAGCTCACATGATTATGGTATGATGATAGGGAATGTTACCCGCAAAAGTTATGTATGCGGGGCTGAAAACTTGGTGTTTTCTCAAAAATCAGCCCGAAATTTCAGAAAAATAGAACAATAAAAGATCCTAAATGAGTAAGTTCACACCCAAATCAATGGTAGCTATCAGTAATCTCCAAATCAGAGCTGACAGACAGACAGGCGTACAGACAAGACAACTACTACAACCTTCTCGCCCATGCGTGCTGAGGGTTAACAAGTATAGAGCAGCTAGTTCACACAACAGTAGAAATATTGTTTTGTGCCTGGTAGAATAAAAGGGGAAAGCGTACAGTGAGCAGTTTGACAAATGCCACTTGTAGTCAGGCAGATTATGGACCATTTTGTGCATAATAGTTACATGCTGGTCCAAAGTCTAAGTTTTGGTACAGTAAATCTTATGACCATATAGTACTATTCCAGAAGGTGTGCTGTTTACAAAGACCTAAAACAAATGCACAATAGAGAATTTAGTTTGCAATGGTTACTTCAAATCTTCTGCGATGTGCGCGAAAATTTATATTTTCACGATATATTGACTTTTATATTGCTAAAATTAAAAACGCGAAAATAAAAACACATGGCTTAGTGTGGTAGCTGCAACTGATGGATTGGGAAGTGTGTGTTATCTGTGGTGAGGGCTATGGGGTTTTGAAGTGCCCAGCTGACAGCAAGCAGAAGAATGGTACTGATATCTACAGGAATTTTCTGGAGTCCTTCAAAGGATTTCAAGAGTGTAAGTCCCTACCTACTCCAGTACAGTTTCTGGTGAATACTCACCAGAGAGTTTATGGTTCATAGAGCTAAATGGCATAAATCATGTCATCTTAAATTTGCTCCATCTAAACTTAAAATCTATTGGGGATTAAAAGGAACCTAGAACTGGGTCAAAATGATGGGGGACCAAGAAAATCTAAGAGGATGATGACGAGTGTAGCAAACCAAGACAAATGCATTTTTTTGCACCAAATGAATGGTACCCTTCATGCCTGTGCTACTATGAGATTAGACCGTGATTTACGTCTAATGGCAACCGAATTACAGGATGCTGATTTGTTAGCCAGAATTTCTGGTGGTGACCTTGTTGCTATAGAGGCAAAATACCATTATAATTGTCTATCTGCATACAAAAGTAAATTTAGGAGCATGCAAAGAGCTGGACAAAGTGCCTCCTCCCATGAAGTTGATGTAATTAAAGCACAAAGTTTTGCTGACATTTTTACCTATATTGAAGAAAGCATTGAAATGGGTGGGAAACTATATTTTCCAACTTGCAGAGCTATATGACAAGTTACAAGGTCTATCAGCTGACGTGGTGTTGACATAACTACTAATAAAACAAGATTAAAGATGCGGATACTGGATCACTTTTCAGACCAGTGTCAGGAACAGTCTGATGGAAAAAATATTTTAATCATTTGTATGAAACAAATCCTTAAGGATGCTTTACCTTCAAATGATTATGAATCAGAGGCTCTTGCTTTAGCTAAGGCTGTAAAGATTTTGAGAAGGGAGATTTTGTCTTGGAAATCATTGCCTTTAATGGACAATTTCAACCTGATTGTCAACACTCAACAGTACCTATAAATCTTAAGCTGTTTGTGACTAATTTATTGTATGGACCAAGCGAGAGGGTACATGATGAGGCTAAAGAACAAGCTTCCCTTTCAATAGCTCAACTTATTAACTTTCAGACCAAACTCGTTATCGGTGGTTACTGCTGGTACCAAACACCAAAAGGAACGAGAGCCACCTCTTCCTCTTTACTTGGGCTTGAAGGTTCACACTATGACTAGAAGTAAGGAATTAGTTGGTGTCTTGTATAATTTAGGTGTCTCAGTTAGTTATGATCGTGTGTTGCAAGTGAATGATGCGCTAGCTCAAGCGGTTTGTAAGCTATTTGAAGACCAAAATTAGTTAATCCACCAACTCTTTGAAAGGGTTTGTTCACACCATGGGAGCGTTGGATTTGATCACAACCCGTCTGCAACAACTGCGATGGGATCCTTCCATGGTACTGGTATAAGTATTTTCCAGTTTCCTACTGTTGATAATCCAGGCATAGCTAGAGCACCACTTGTTCTTGACAGCAACACAAATCCATCAATGAAATATTCTCTCCCTGATAATTATACCAATCTACCAGCTGTTACTTGTACAACTGATAAAGTTGCTGTGCTCATGTACGTTACACCTCAAAGTACTGCTAATGTTTTAGATGAAGGAAAAAAGAATGAAGAAAAAATTAAACACAGTCTTCAGCTACTTCAAGAAGAACAGCTAGGGTGTGAACAAAATATTTCTTGGTCAGCCTTTCATGCATCACTAGCAACTTCTCCTGTAAACCCACCCGTGTTAAATTCACTCCTACCATTGTTTCATGAAAAGGCATCTACATTTTCTATGGTAAAACATGGCATGGAAATTGTACAACAGATAACGGATCATCTTAACCCTGGCCAAATTCCAGTCACTGCATTTGATCAACCACTTTTTGCACTTGCAAAAATGATTCAGTGGCGTTGGCCTGATTCACATGGAGAGAACAAGCATGTTGTTATGTTTGGAGGGCTTCATATTGAGATGGATCTTTGGAATACTATTAGAGATTTCCTTGATGGGTCATGTTGGACTACAGCTCTGTCTGATGCTGGAATTGCCAGCACAGGGACAGCGGAAACTAACCAAATTTGAAGACCAATTTCTGAAATCGAAGAAGGGTAGCTGTAAGCACCACGAGCAAACCCCGTCACAGCAGAAGACATTTAAAAAATCTGGTAAATCAGCTTTCAGAAGTCATAGAAAGTATGGGAAACCCTTTTCTAGAAGACTGTTCGGAGTTGCTGGCCCTGGACACTAGGAATTGCATGAGTGATGCTGTAGTTGCTGCAGTTCAAAATATTGAACAGTTAGGTATTGATCAATATCAGAAGTATGTGACTGAAGTACTCAAAAATAGGGGATGTATCAATTCAACAGCCAATTAAGAAAAACTCCTTGCCTCTATTCAAAAGACCCTCACCAAAAAAGTCTATAAAAGGCAAAGAAGTTATAGCTAATCTGAAAAATGATTGCTATCTCTTCAGCCATTTGTATATAGCCAGTAAATTTAGAGATGGGAATCTTGAAGAGTTTTTCTGCCATGAAAACCTAGAATGGCCACCTTCACTGTCTGAGAATGGCAAGTTGCGACTTCCAGCTAACAAAGCTGATTTACTCAAGTTTATTGGGAATTGTGAAGATGCAGACTTGTTTATAGATAGTAGCTAGGCTACAGGAGTGCGCCAAGTGTGATTCTTTCAACAGACAAAGTTTAAATTTCATTCAACCATAAATTCTCGGCTTTGTGGGCCTTCAAAGTGGCTAGAAATGAACATGAGGTGGCCTGTGACAGATATATATACAGTGAAGGTGTTGATGAGGTGGCCTGTGACAGATAAATATACAGTGAAGGTGTTGATTGATGTACGTGAAGCCTGCATGTGCAAGCACGCGCACACACAAACAGACATAGACAGTTAGAATGGAATAGAACTTAGGTAAGTTGTGATACAATGTTATGTGCACAGGAACAGGTCCTTCTGGCGCCTTCCTCAGCTTCGTCAGGCGCCAGAAGGACCTGTTCCTGTGCACATAACATTGTATCACAACTTACCTAAGTACTATTCCTCATCAAGTTGGCTACTAACAGGCAAGCTGAATCAGAAATTTCAGCCTTAGCATAACATTTCTGAATTGTAAATTCCTTCACCTCTGACCATGCAAGAGCCACCATCTTATTGCAACTAGAGCATGGAGAAGCTTGCTCAATGGAAGAATACATCAATGGAGAATGTGATATCCCAGTATGCAGCTACAGCTTTGGTTCATCTGACGAATGGGGGGGGGGGAGAGTTCCTTCAATCACTACATGAAATGCAGTCGATGAAGTTGGAAATGATGGCAGTGAAGACGAAGATGACAAAATGGAAGAACAGGATATTACTTAGACAATACAATGAAGATGTGAATATCTGGAAGTCCAGCGATTATTGGAAAGTAAAGGAAACATTTCACTCCATATTTTGTGGCTCAGCAGTTGACTCATAAATTTAAAATTATTGCTATCCCAAAAACACCACATGATTATTTACAATAGACACGTTCACCCCACACATGTCAACATGTTGAACAGTCAGTGGTCACATACACACTTGATAGCATAAGTAATCAGTAGCTACAGTACAACAGTCTACCACACCTTACCATAGTAAATCTAACAGCCTCTCTTCACCATCACTTGACTCATCAGAAAAGCTCTCAGAATATGAAATCACTGGCTGGACTAGGAATTGCTGTTAGTGTCTCTGGTAATATGTCTGCCCCACTCTCCTAAACATTTCCCATCATCATGCTCACCACTGATAGATACACTTGGCTGGCTTCCTTCAGTAGTAGTTACATACCTGAAGCCCACAAATTCCTGTTTTCTTAAAGTGGCCATAACTCCAATACAGCTACCACAAGTGGTAAATTTTGGTTTGAGGCTCAAACTTACCAAGATCTTCAGAAAATACAATAGACATTATACCTGAAATGAATGTCGCTTACCCTTTACACAGTAAAAAAACAAACAAAAACGGATCTTAAAAGATAGGCCTCCTACTATCACACTGAACCACGCCTAACTCATTCACTTAATATACACTGCTTTTGACGTTCAAATTTCTCCCGCACTCGTCATAAATCATATCTATACTTTATTACCACCCGAGATGCAATGGCTACAGTTTAAAGATTTCCTATTTCTAACTGCGGGACAGACTTCATCCAGGAAAGGCACTCACTCCAATACATCTTACTTAGGCAGGACAGTCACAAACTAGATGATTGATCCAGCAGCTGCTTGAATTCTACCGTGAGTGCGCACGCACTAATCTTGTGATGTCACTGCTATGTAATACTTGGGAGAAGGGCTTCTACAAACACTACCATTGAGCAGATAACAGCAGCTCTTGCATAAAAACTGTTTATTTCACTTAAATTTCAATGCATGGCTTTCATATTCATATATGTTAAAATTTAGCTATGTTCTATCAAGTTTTATAGGGACTCAATTCAGAGTTGCAAATTTTTAAGCTTAAACTCCTTTCTTATTTCTCTATTATATAAAAAAAATTGAAATTGAAAGCTAATTAAACTGTCTTATGCCATCAAACTAGGTTCACTGAAACTTTATGTAGTACAAAGATCTTTTAGACTTTTTATGGTAGGAGTTCACACAGTTATAATCAGAGATTGAACCTCACAACTATTTTAAACTGACAATATTATATGAACATTAATACACTTGTGTATAAAATTTTATATGTCTAACTTTCACACAACTGTATCTGTAGACAAAACATGTTTCATGAAGACCAACTGTTTACTCTTCAACTAGATGCACTGTGCTTAGTAGTGGTAGTGTGGTTTTGCTATGAATATAATTACATCACATGACCCTCTCTACTGACAGTACTGTGGGTGGAGTTAGTCCCTTGTATATTGTGTTGATAGATCTAGTGTGTCTGATCACAACCTGAGGTAGTAGCTGTAGAAATCCAACATGGCTGAAGAGATAGTTCATGAGGGGAAGAGTTTGGAGCAGTTAGAGCAAGAGATCACTTGTGCTGTCTGTCAGGAACACTACACAAAGCCTAAGGTCCTCCCTTGTCTCCACTACTACTGCAAAGAGTGCATCCTCAAACTGGCCCGAAGGACAGCCTCCAACCAACCTTTCTCTTGTCCAGATTGTCGCCAGAAGACCAGCCTTCCAGAGGGAGGTGTGGAGGAACTCAAAACAGCTTTCTTTGTCAACCGCTTCCAATCCCACTTGTCTGTGTTGAAGCGAGTCCATGGCAAGGTAGAGGTGAAGTGTGAGGAGTGCACAGACTCTGGAAACAAAGCTCAAGCATTCTGTCGCCAATGTGCCATGTTTATCTGCAAGGAATGCGCAAGACAGCACAAGAGAATGAAGTCCTTTACTTCTCACCAAGTTGTCTCTCTTGAAGACCTCAGACAAGGCACAGCTAGAGAGATAGCTGTGAAGGAGCCTCCCACTAAGAAGTGTCTCACTCACGAGGAGCCCCTCGCTATCTACTGTTTTGATTGCAAGTCTCTTATATGTCTTCACTGCACAGTGACAGTTCATAAGGAACACAAGTTCGAGTTCAGCAAGGTGGCAGCTCCAGACACCAAGAAGAAGCTTCTGGAGAATCTGAGTCACTTGAGAGCAGCAGCAGTGGCCTTATCAGGAGCTGTTACAGACATCCAGACTACCAAGCAGGAGGTAGAGGCCCAGGGCAACTCTGTAGCTAACACCATCCACACCTCCTTCAATCAGCTCCAACTCCTCTTGGACAAACACAAGCAACAGCTACTCCACCAAGCAGCAAATCAAGTTCAAGAGAAGACAGACAAGCTTACAGCTCAGGAGAAGAGCTTGTCTGTAGCTACTGCAGAGGTCCAGAGTATCGTAGACTACACTGAGAGATTTGTAGGCCATTGTTCAGACAATGAGGCAATGAGCATGCACACTGAGATCAGGAGGAGAATACAGAAAGAGGTAGGAGAACACAGCAAGTCAGGGAGGAGCCTGGAGCCAGTGGAGGAGGCAGACATGGGAGTAGAGGTGAGGTGCGATGAGGCACTACAGGAGCTCTGTCAGTCCAAGGCCAAGATCACTCGACTAGCTCTAGACCCAGCCCAGTGTACAGTGAGGGGTGAGGGGACACACATAGCAGAGGTCAACCAAACAGCCGAGGTTACCTTGACTACTAAACTAACTAACAAGAAGACAACTAGACGTAGAGCTGTAGTAGTCAGTGAGTTGAAGTCTCTGCACGATGGATCAGTCGTCAAGTGTGAGGTGGACCAATCAGGACCTGGGGAATACCGTATCCAGTACACACCCACTGTGCGTGGACGTCATGAACTAACTGTGTCAGTAGACGGGCAGCAAGTAGCAGGTAGTCCCTTCCCTGTGTCTGTCTCCATCTCTCCTACTCTACTAGGCAAGCCTGGTAAAGTGTGGACAGGAATAGAACGCCCTACTGGCATCACAACTAATTCTGT
>WLWD01003958.1_pt1 | contig 58260 bp, 22 predicted proteins | sample 6712731 | NCBI WGS metagenome assembly WLWD01 (sample SAMN12718690, study PRJNA576275) | sponge metagenome | isolation source: marine sponge | host: Mycale hentscheli | place: New Zealand: South Island, Marlborough, Capsize Point | collected 2014-11-01 | reverse complement strand
AACTGCACCCGCAAAAGAATTCAAACGGTAAACAATTTCTAGGGTGATACGGGTACTGATCGATAAACCAGAGGATTCTGTTTAGTGCAATTTGGGACGGGGTCGACCACATAACTAACACAAAAACGCGAGGGTCAAAGTACAAAATGACATACATACGTCCATACTTATACCATGGTTCGTTCAAACCGTCCAATCAGATTTCTCAATTCGGGGTGAATAAATCACTTATACACCGCCTAGGAGGTGAATATTTTTTGCCCGTGGCCTAGAATTACGATCTGTAGCTAAGCGAAGAGGCGACCAATGAGGCTACAGAAAAAAAGGTTGTTATGCGTTTCTTATAGCCTAGAGCGATGGTACAAGTCGGTTGCACCGCTCGGTGCGCGGTCGGTACGGGATTTACACTATCCTCGGGCCTTCGGCCCTCGGTTGTGTAAATCCCATACCGACCTCCACCTCGTGATGTAACCTATACATATATACAAATAAATAAATAAACATCCCCGATTTTCGATTGTGTTACCCCTGTAAGTGTCTCGCTCGCTACGCTCGCTCGCCAATTATGTTTGGACGTACGTAAGGCATTTTTGTACTTTGACCCTCGCGTTTTTGTGTTAGTTCGGTGGTCGACCCCGTCCCAAACTTCACTAAACAGAATCCTCTGTTTATCAATCAGTACCCGTATCACCCTAGAAATTGAATTGTTTACCATTTTGAATTCTTTTACGGGTGCAGTTAAAACGTGAAAACTTACGGGACTTCCATTTCTATTCGAGTTAGTGGCGGTGGTAAGTCAATGCGCTATTTGGCATGTTATAAGCCATACGCAACAGTATTTACTTGGAAATGCATTGTCCACTAGACTAACCGCGAAGGTAAGTCTTGCGTAGGTGTATGTCCAGTTGTGTCAAAGCATTGTGTTTTACAGCCACTATTTAGCTAAAGAATATCACAAAGAAAACGTTTAAATAGCGTGTATTGTTTTGTTTATGTTGTTTTCCTTCAATTCAAACAGTTGCAGCGAGTTGTTACTATGGTACTGAAATCCCTTTACCCTGTATGCTAAATAAACAAACTGGACCTTATTTTCAGTAGCTTTAGTGTTAGAAGTCAAAATCATTCATATAAAAATATTATAGTCTTTAGGCTAGCTCGCCATTTGTGCTCAAGCACATCACTAGTAGATAGAGCCTCTTCTGAGGCCGTGGCATAGCCACAGGGGGGACTTGAGGGAGGGGTGTTCCACCCTCCACAGGCTGAGTTTAGCTCATCCACCCCCAACTTATTGGCGAGCGAGCGAAGCGAGCGAGCAACTCTAAGATGTAGTCTATGGAAATCCTGAATACGTGGTCGTTTTGAATACGTACGTGGTCGTTTTGAATACGTAGTCGTTTAAACGCGCGCGCGCATTCCAGAACTTCGCTCGCTCGCCCATCCAATGCTACACGAGCATTTTCTAGTAGATAAACGATGTATTGGCTGGCAAATAATTGGCGAGCGAGCGTAGCGAGCGAGACACTTACAGGGGTAACACAATCGAAAATCGGGGATGTTTATTTATTTATTTATTTATTGGCGAGCGAGCGAAGTGAGCGAGACAGTATTAGGGATGGATAATGCAAAATCGGGTATATGTTATATATAATATGTATGTATGTATGGATGGTACGTATGCTCTTTAAACGCGCACGGGGAACTTTTTTCTCCTAAAAACACGGCTATTTAGGCTTGACTCCAATTTATTCTGAAACTACAGCATTAAGCAAACCTTACTTTATACTTAAGCTCCAAAGTATGAGAAAATTCCTGCTAAAACGCTTGTTTTCAAGGCACAAAAAGTTGATTCGACAGGTTACTATGGCATTGAAGACCCTTTTCCAGACTTAATTTCAAAACTTCGCCGTTTTATGGGGGGATACGGAGTGCCGGTTGTTGGTTGTCAAGAGCCGTTGGTAGTCAGAATGCCGTAGTATTAATGCTAAGGAAGCTACTACTTCTCGAGGTAAGCTGAGATAAGTACGCAATTCCATATTTGTTAGCTAAATGTGCAAAATTAACTCTGGCCTTTCTTTTTTGTAGCTAAGAGCTTGTCAACAGTGACTGGTCAATTCAAGTAGTCAGATTGGCTCAAATTTTGTACTACAAAAGTTACCACTACTCAAGAAAATGAGGTAAGAAAGTAATTTTGTATTTGTGTGCTAAAATTGATTGTCTTTTTTTTTTGTAGGTGAGAGCTTGTTGTCAAGAATTCAAGGTAATTCAGGTGGTCAAAGTAACTTCAATTTGATACTACAGAAGTTATCAATGATGTAAGTAGTAATTCCATATTTGTTGGCTAAAATTACAAATAATAACACTGGTTTATTTTTTATCGTAGCTGAGAGCTTGTTCAAGAGTTACTGGTGATTGAGATTATCAGAATGGTTGATGTTTGATACTACAAAAGTTACCATTAATAAGGTAAGAGAGTGATTTTGTATTTGTTTGCTGAAATCAAATGTCATAACTGCTATTATGGTGTTTGCAACAGTATACATACTATGTTACCTAACTATCAGGCTCGCTCGCAATTTGTGCTCAAGCACACCACTAGTTAATTTGTATATTATATGTATGGACGTACGTAAGGCATTTTTGTACTTTGACCCTCGCGTTTTTGTGTTAGTTCGGTTGTCGACCCCGTCCCAAATAGCACTAAACAGAATCCTCTGGTTTATCGTTCAGAACCCGTATCACCCTAGAAATTGCATTGTTTACCGTTTTGAATTCTTTTGCGGGTGCAGTTCAAACTTGACAACTTGAGGGACTTCCATTTCTATTCGAGTTAGTGGCGGTGGTAAGTCAATGCGCTCTTTGTCATGGTTATAAGCCGTGCGCACTGTATTTACTTGAAAATACATTGTCCACTAGACTACCGCGAAGGTAAGTCTGTGTAGGTGCATCTCCAGTTGTGTCAAGGTATTGTGTGTTACAACCAATACTTAGCTAAAGAATATCACAAAGAAAACTTTTAAATAACGTGTATTGTTTTGTTGTTGTTGTTTCCCTTCAATTCTAGCAGTTGCAGAGAGTTGTTACTATGGCACTGAAATCCCTTTACCCTGTATGCGAAATTACAAAACTGGACCTTATTTTTAGTAGTTTCAGTGTTAGAAGTCAAAATCATTCATATAAAAATAGTATAGTCTTTAGGCTCGCTCGCCATTTGTGCTCAAGCACACCACTAGTTTATTTATTATCGAGCGAGCGAAGCGAGCGAGATACTATTAGGGGTGGATAATGCAAAATCGGGTATATGTTATATGTATGTATGTATGGATGGTACGTATGCTCTTTTAATGCGCGCGCTTCTAATTACGTAAGTTAGGTAAAGCGTTCACAGTTCAAGTATTTTTCAATTAAGGGTGCTGCGACATAGCAACGCGCGCGCACCACAAATAACCACAAAAATCCGCCATGCTCGCAATAGTAAAAACAACCGTTAACTTAGCTTGCGCGGGTAATTCAAAGCTTCCCGCCCACCAATTGATAAAACTAACCGAGGCCCCGCCCCCGCTATAAGTTGTAAAGAGCGCAGCCGTTTGATATTGTATTTCTTGGCTTACTTTATCAGTATTGTTTCTCCCTAGAGCAGACACTGGCTCCCAGATTGTATCCAAGCTTTGACAGGTAAATAATACCTCACTAATGACTCCATTATTTTAATTTTTTATAACTTCTTCCTGATACATCACTCATGATTTTTTTATTTTACAGTATTGTGATGACCAGTGATAATTTTTATGAATATATAATAATAACGATACTTATTTTATATAAAAAATATTTTGAAATAGCCAGCTAAATATAGATGAATATTTTGTGATGTAGCTAGCTAAGTAAGGATGAATAAACAAATGAAGTGAATAGCTAAGTACACAAAACTGTACACAACCTGAAACTGTAGAGTTTTCCAGCAGCAAAAATGGTTTACTAATCTATTATAGGTACATACACACACTGAATATGCATCTAGCTAGCTTGATAAAAGGCTTCCCTTACCTGACCATGCGGAGAAAAACACTATTAACTAGACTACAATAATCTCCTCACACTCGTTTCAGTAGGGCTATCATCGAGAAGGAAAGGCGGCCAGATAACTGGTTTGCTAACCGGTAGGCGCCCGAAAGTTAGAGAGCACCTGGAACTCACTTTCCCGCGGGAATTAATTGAATCTGTTGTGGGTGTGGTTTGAAAGTAATCAAGTCTCTGCCAAAAGATCGCGTGGACTAATTTTTAGTCCTGGAGTCTATTTTGTGTTTCTTCTCAGAAACTACGAGTAGAAATGACTCCAAATTTCGTACACAAGCTGACTATGACCTTAGCTACAAAATGTTCGTTGCAATTTTTTCTGAAAGAAAAAAATTCGGGCGCGCTGCCGTGAGGATCAAATCAGCACAGTCAACTAGACAAAACAAAGCAGAATTGAGAAAAAGTACAACGAAGGTTTTGAAGACAATCAACAAATGTAGCAGTAGACGAAGAATGGACTCGTCAGTGACGGCACCCGCGGAGGAGTTGTGGATTATATACTTGAGGCGGAGGAGCTCGTAACTTGAACGAAACAGGCTCCCAAGGCCCGTTCTTTTTATTTAGTTAGTCCATTAGCAGTACTCTTTAGGATCCACCCTTAGTTGGAGCTCTACAAACACCAAGAAAAAAGTTAGTAATCCCTAGCAACCAAAATCCAATTATTGTGAATATGTGCGTGGGCGTTGTCGCAGCACCCTTAACGAGCGCGGAGAATCATACTGCACTGCCTTACGCAAGTTTGTATCAACCAAAAAGTTTACAGCTACTCTCTTCTTGAAACAATTGTGAAGTCTTTGTCAAGCTGCGCTTCTTTGCCACTGCTTTCTAAGTTTATTCAGGTAATTCTGTTAGTTTAGTCTGGGATCAGAGACTTTAGATTCTCTGATGCTAACTGAGAATGGAAAGGGTTACACTGTGCACTACAGTTAGATGTAATTTCTGTCCTATTTTTCTGTAAAAAGAGTCTGCTCGCTAGCCATGCATTTGCGCTATTCGAGCGCACCACTAGTTTATTTGTATATATGTATGGACGTATGTATGCCATTTTGTACTTTGACCCCTCGCGTTTTTGTGTTAGTTATGTGGTCGACCCCGTCCCAAATTGCACTAAACAGAATCCTCTGGTTTATCGATCAGTACCCGTATCACCCTAGAAATTGAATTGTTTACCGTTTTGAATTCTTTTGTGGGTGCAGTTCAAACTTGAAAACTTAAGGGACTTCACATTTCTATTCGAGTTAGTGGCGGTGGTAAGTCAATGCGCTCTTTGTCATGGTTATAAGCCGTGCGCAACAGTATTTACTTGAAAATACATTGTCCACTAGATTACTGCGAAGGTAAGTCTGTGTAGGTGCATGTCCAGTTGTGTCAAAGCATTCTTAGCTAAAGAATATCACAAAGAAAACTTTTAAATAACGTGTATTGTTTTGTTGTTGTTTTTTTCCTTCCAAGGTTGCAAAGAGTTGTTACTATGGCACTGAAATCCCTTTACCCTGTATGCTAAATTTAAAAACTGGACCTTATTTTCAGTAACTTCAGTGTTAGAAGTCAAAATCATTCATATCAAAATAGTATAGTCTTTAGGCTCGCTCGCCATTTGTGCTCAAGCACATCACTAGTTATATAAATAAAGGACCGGAGTAAGCCCCCCCCCCCCCCACTTTTTGATCAACAATGTATTAGGAAAAAAGTAATAAAAATAGCAAATGTCCTTGCTTGCAAATTACATTCAGTCAAACTTGTTAATCACTAGCTTGTCCAGCTGACGAATTTTAACACTTTTCAATTTTATAGCAGCAGACTGCCACAGTAACCAGACACATCGTATTAAGTCAACTTAGTACATACATTTCTAAGTTTAACTTTGATAATAACTCCTATAGCAGTCCACACAGTGACATGCTTGACGTAACAACCTTTGAAAATAATAAAGTAGTATCACAAGGCCTTTTTATCCACTTGTAATATACTGTACTGGTTACATCAGTTTCCCCCTCCTGCTCCCATTCCTGAGTTATCTCAGCTCTTCTTAACTATTCCCATATATTCAGCTCTTTCTTCTTGTGTCATTGATTACCTTCTCTCTTTGTCTACGTTTCCTGTACGCGTATTTCAGGCTCTTCTGCCATTCTATTTTTGTGAAGTGTTAGGATGAGGGCCGGAGAGCTAAGTCTAGACCGGCCAATTGATAGTTATTTACTGCCACCTGGTCCTTCTCAATCTCTTTCTCCATCTCGGGAGTGTGGTACCAGCTACCCTCTATGTCTCCTCTCCCAAGCATCCCGATAATTAAGTGTTCTAAAACTTAATAACTTGTAAACAGTAGGGAACACAAAGATAGACTGACAGAAAGTCAATGACTGTGTACGCGACCAGGCGCGACCAAATGCTGGGAATGCCTTGTCTAGCGGTGGTGACTGTTGGGGCGTAAATCCAACAGGCAGTTCCCAGGCTTCTAGAACAATAACCCAATAGACTATCTCGATGCCCCTTGACACCACAGCACACTTAGGTTAATAAGATAATTAGGCAAAGGCCAAGCAATACTATGACACAACTGAAATGAAAAGGGGGGTGATACAACTTACAAAACCAAAGATGAAGTTGGTGGGAATGAATTAGAACAAAACTGGCAAGAGAGACAAGGTAACATGAGGAAGGAAAGATTACAGAGCATGCTCAGTTCAGTTAGAGAGGGGATGAAATGAATGAATAGGTGATGTGGTTAAGCCACAATAGTGCAGTAGAAGGTGGGGCTGGCTGTAGCTTCTCCAGGTCACTTGCAGGCCTGGACAGACTGAGACGATTTTCAACTCATGCGCGTACCAGCCTTTTATATGAAAGGCCGGGACACACCAACATTATGATACAATTCTAAAACACACATCAAACTGACCTAATAATTCACAACATGCTATATCTATGTCATACACACACATGCACAAACATACACTACAGTTTCCAGTTCAGGGCTGCTATGTGGGCACGCCCGTCCTATCCGGCATGCCTGCCTGTCTGTATCCAGGAGCAAGGTGGGGCCCCACATGAAGCTATTACCTTCTCTATCTCTTCCTCACCAATATACCAGCTTTTACCTACAATTAGTCGTCATTTCTATTTGCCTTAGTTTCCTTTAATCACTTTATACAGAATATTATGATGCTTTACCCATTCAGTTTGAGGCAATGCTATACTACTGTACTAACTGGACTCAGTTCATGAAATTTCCTGCTTATAGCTAGTTCCCTTTCCACTTACAATTCCTCTACTCTGAGACACAATACTAAGTGTTAAGCTTTGGAAAGTCCTAGCTTAGAGGTTCACAGCTAAACGGCGCGCAATTGTAGCGCCAGCGCGTTAGCATTGCTTTTTATTAACAATGCCGCAAATAATTGCGAACTGCTGGTTTGTGCCGTGCTGATTTGAGCCGTGCTGGTTTGTGCCGTACTGGTCTGTGCCGTGCTTATCTGTGCCGTGCTGATTTGTGCTGTGCTGATTTGTGCCGCGCTGGTCACGTCTTCGGATTACTTGTATTCCAGACAACGAAAAGGTAATAAAAGCCATACAATTTATTTACTTTACCTTGTGTTGTTTTCTTGCTTTGCAGAGGGTGTAATAGAGGCAAGGGGGGGGGGGGGGGGGGAGCTTTTGTAGAGAATTCAATGTTTTATAAAGTTTTTTTTTTGCAATTTAGTAAGGAATAAAGCATACCAGTACGATTAGCAATAGCTACTGAAAAAAAGAGTGTCCTTGCCAGTAAGAATTGATTTATACTGTTGACAATGCAAATGCACTTAAGGTAATGGTTCTGGTATAGTGTTACACCCACGCATTCCAAGGAGCCCAAACACCATGAATATCATTAATAATTAGTTTTGTGGTGTCAGGTTTAGGTGGCTTGGTATTCCCAGCTTGTATTAGGTTACTCGAAAATATTGCCAGCAAGAGGATAATGTTCCTTCATAAGTATGATGTTCGTTGAGATGTGTCTTTTGTTTCAATAATTACAAGATGTATTTGAATGCAGAATAATAGCAAGATTGATATTGTAAGTGTTTAAATAAAATTTGTGTGATTGTAAGTGATAAGTAATGAATTATGAATTGCATGTTGTGTATTCTATGGCTCTCAAGTGCCTCCCTACCTGAATCTGACGCAATGCTAGTTCCGGGAGTAATGCTTCAAATAAAACATCCTTAACGTCACTAGTTTGTTTCCCCACCATTTCCTATCTCGATATATGCTTTTAATATGTATATCCTTTCTCGTTCATACAACAAAATCACAACAGTTCTTTTCAGTACAGTATAACTGGCACTGCACTTGAAAATAGTAGCCATGTCTTCATTTCAGTATTCTTTCTGTGATACTCTGTCCACTTCCAAGTAAAAGGAAGAACTATTGCATGCTTCATCTAAATTATTTTCTCCTTAAAAGAAAACTTTTTTTTTCTACTAGTCCTAATTGGGCTAGTTGTGTTGCTCTATAGTCATGAACCATACCATCTGGAGAGGTAGCTAGCCAGTTATTGCTTTAAGAAATGAACAGCCCACACTTTCAACTCGAAAATTATGATATTGATGCTGGTTGTGTGATATATTTTGGTGGATAGATACAGCTTCCATTGATGTGCCATAGCGAGTCGCCTGGTTTCCTTTAAATGTACTGTATAGTAGTGTTTGTACTTTCTTGCTTTTATTGTTTTTTTCCTTCATTTTTTCCATTCCCCCAGCCACGGAAGCTGTCAGCCTTTTTTTTTATTGTTGTCGCTACTGATCACTGTTGTCCAGATCTCTTGCTCATTCTTCAATGTGTATTCTTGCTTCCTGTGTGACAAACTCTCTCGTATGAGAGAAACTAGATTTTAATTCTTGTAGATGCTCTAAATATATGTCTTCTGTAACTACTTGGCCAGGTAAAATACCTCCATCATGTCAACTACAAGCACTGCAAGCTGGTGTGCCACATTTGTTAGCATACTTACTTTTCGTCTTTGCTCCCTTACTGCTCCGTAGCCTTTCTTTTCTTATCTTTTGCTAAGATTTTAGTTGAATATTTTGCTGTATTGATAAACACTTCATTTGGGGAAGATTTAGTCAAATTTTTCCATGCATGCAGACCCCATTCGGGACTTATGCAAAAAAAATTATATGGGTTTACCATTAACAGTCAACTGGAAACACAGGCTTAATTTAGCTAGAGCCAAGATCAAGATCAAATTCCAAATCATAACGGAATAAAAGCTAGAGCATTCAATATTTGTGTGCTGTGTGGCTCAGATTTCTTCAAAAGGAGAAAAGACTCACTTGTTGCTACAGATTCACCCTAACAGCACAAAAATAATAAATGACACCTGTTTGCCTCAATTGTTAAATATTTGAAATGGTCCCCATTCACTTACATGATGAGAAAGACAGCGAGTAAGCATCAACAATTGTGAGACATTTCCACATATGAAAACTTTATTTTCTTTGCTAGCGTATATTTTGGCTCCGATTGTTTTTTAAAAAATCTCATCAAAGTTATTTTGAAATTGTTTGTACATAACTATTAGCGAATTGACAATTATGAATCGCCACCACAGTTAAGCCCATCAAAGCATGTATGATGTATGGGCTTCAGACATTGCAACATTACTGAAGTGTTATTTACATATCCCATTCCAAGTACAATAATATGGTATTTTTCACATGTGCTGTAAGCCATGTGTATACATGTTTTGCAGCATGTATAATTAGCACCTAGCAAATTTATAATGCTGTAATAATTTGTTGTACACTATTAACTGCTAGTTTAAGTATAGACTTAAGTACTGATATTTGATGTATATTCTTTAACTATTTAAAATAAGCCGATTATTATACTGGACTACTTATTCTCTAATTACACGAATAAATACTACTACTCAGTCCACCTTAACTAGGAAACAGTAAGTTAAGTAACTTTAAATTTTGAAGACTGTAACAGGGGCGGATCTAGGATATAGAGGGGGCTCTTTTCAAGGGGTGAAATATTTATAACTACTAATGGAAAAATGTTGGCTATACTGTATTTCCTATAAGACTATTAATATAATATTCTAATATGCGTTCACACAATAATTACCATTATAATGTGACCATCCGGAATTGAAATGAATGAACTGCTGAAATCAGGAAGGATAACATTTAAACTAAGAGTAATACCAATTTACAAAAGTATTTATGTCCAGAAGAAAGAATGAATACTAGGGGTTGGCAAATTATATGCCTTATTTTATATGCTAAGCTAGCAATGAAATCATTTTAGTAATTAATATACTGGAAACATGCTCGTGGACAGAGTTCAAAGGTCACCCCAAATACATTCACAACTATAAGAATCCTTGTACACATGACTAAGCTGAATCCTGGTATGGCCACTGTTTAGAGTTGGAGTGTTTGATCTGCATCTTGATGGGCAACAGTGCTGGATCTGAAATTATTTTATTGCTTACAGAAAGTAATAATGGCATCTTCAAATAGAATTAGCTACCAACACAGAGGGTAGTTAGTAAATTCAAAGATACATTTAAAAAGTCCCAAAGCCAGTGTCTGGAAGACTACATCAAGTTACTATTGTTACAGTACAATTATAATTTTTTCCAAAAACTGGCTACCTCATTATGCTCACAATTACACTAATCATGCTAGCATAAGAAAATCACTTATTACGCTCAAAATTATGCCAGTATGATATGCCAACCCTTAGTGAATATAAGTACACTTAATTGTGAAAACAAAAGAAACTAATTCATGAGACAAAATGAAAGTACAAGGAGATTTTAGTTAGTGATGAAAGTAGATTTATATAATTGTCATTCAACCATGAAGAAAAAAATTTGAATAAGCAACAACCACTAAATTCTGTCCAGAATGAACTCGTTCTGCTTTGGTGCACTACGAATTTAGTCTGCGATATTGTATAAGGACACAAGTATTAAAAATTCTGACTCAGCATATCAATAAGTAGAGATGCATTCAAAATGAGATTGCAATTATTGTTGTAGTAGCAACAAGGAAAACAACGATGAACAAAAAGTGATTGCTATTATAATTATATTTCCAGTTACAGGCAATAAATACAGTAGCAAAAAATGAGGGCTCATTCTAAAAAGGGGGGGGGCTCGTACGACACCAGACGAGCCCCCCTCCCAACATCCGCCCCTGTGTAAATTCATTCAAATTAGTCTTTGTTTTGACTTATAATAATCACTACAATTATGATATTTTAGATCTAAAAAATGTCATCTGAAGAGGAAGAGAAGCCCAAGCCAGGTTATGAAGCATTGCAGAAGGAGCAAAATCAAGTTAAAAAAACCATAAAGAGCAACTTTGATGCAATGACGAGGACATTGAGGGACAAGAAAATGCTACCCAAGACCGACTATGAGAATGTCACTGATCCATTGGCATTGCTTCCTGAGAACACAAAAGTGGACATCGTATTTAAGAAGTTGGCAACAAGCATTGATGAAGTCGACGATAACTTTCTGAAGTTCTTGGAGATTATTCGCAAAAAAATTAATGCTAAGAATACAGTTGATATTCTGGAAAAAGCTTATAAAGATAAGGGAGGAGTTACTCCAGGGAAAGATTCAACTAACCCACCAGACTCTGGAGCTTCATTGCAAGGTTTGCATAATTACTAGCAAAATTTTTTTTATAAACTTTACAAATATTTCCTAAAAAATTGTAGGTACCTATTACTTGTATTTCTGTGCTATAAAATGTTTCAGTTGTAACTTTTTTTAAAAGCAACTAAGTATAAATGTACTTACAAAGAAATACACACGTTCGGAAGCATGGTCAGACTACAGAAGAATCGATTGATTTATTACAACTGATAAACCATTTCAATTATAATTGTTTCTAGCTCTTATCCCCAAGGAGTTCTCAAAAAAACTTTCTCCAAAAGAATTTTCTGAATGGATGAAGACCGAAAATCACTTGTCTGATGATAATTGTGATGTCGTCGTTGGTTAGTGGCCTAATGACTCATATCTAATCTATTTTTAGTCTTTATTGAAAATGAATAAAATAATGAAATTTTTTTTTATGCAGGCAAAAGTATTAGTGGAAGGGTTTTTGCTGATCTAAATGAAAAAGAACTAAAAGAGTTCGGATTTGTGGGAGCTGGATATTATGCCATGAGAAGTGTTTTGAGAGAGGTACTGTATTATATAAGATACAACATACTTCATATAACAAAACACTTCATTTATTATTGTCACTATTCATACAATATTGTAAGATATTCAAGATTTATTAATATTTTTATTGCTGTGTTTGTTGTTTGACTACAGGTAACAAAGAAAGTTGAACCAGGTAAATAAGCTCATGTAATATTCTTCTTTAGTGTTCATATATTATGGTACAGACTTAATTCATTTCTGTTTGTTTAGCTGACAAAGGATCTACAGTGCAAATAAAGCCAATTCCAGTAGATGAAAAGGAAAGAGAGGAAGGTAATTATAAAAAAGATTTTAATTATCTATTTATCTCATTATTTCAGAGATCAGAATTTTTAAATATGCCAATAATGTCAAACTCAATTGGTAAAAACAATTTTTTTTTTGCATTAATGCAGAAAGTGATAGCCGCCACAAGAAACGAGATAATTGGGACAGATTTCCAGCTAAAGATCGTGGTACAGTCACTCCTTTGCTCAAGCTCCAGTTCTCGCCAGATGAGGTAGAACCGTTGAATATCGTACCTGAAGTGAACATTCCTAAGCTTGATTTGGGATACTACGACATGTCCAATAAGAAGCACGGAGTTTGCCTGATCATTAACAACGAAAATTTTAAAGGTGGTCATGGTAGAAGATTTGGAACTGAACGTGATGAGTACAATCTCATTCAGACTTGGCAGTATCTGGGTTATTACGTTGAAGTTCGCAGAGACTTAACTTTTGACGAAATTCAAGACATTTTCATGGATGTCGATTCCTTCCTGTCTTTTGCCAAGAAAAAATCACCAGGTTTGGCTAACGACTCCTTTGTATGCTGCATTTTATCCCACGGTGATAAAACTGTTATCTATGGAACGGACAATGAGCCGGTCACAATCGAGTACATGGAGGCAGGTCTAGGAGCAAGCAAAAAGCTGAGGGGCCGTCCGAAAATGTTTTTCATTCAAGCCTGTCAAGGTGATAAGTTTGGTACAATGGCAGTCGAAACTAAACTTCATGTCCGCACAGACATACAGTCTGACGGTGGAATCCAGACGAGTCGACGAGCAGACACTTATATATCGTATGCTACAGCACCAGGGAACGTTGCATTCAGAAATGTCAAAAGTGGATCGTGGTACATTTGCACTCTCTGTAAGATCCTCTGTGAGAAAAGCAAGAGTAACCCTTTGGATCAGATGCAAATGATCGTCAACAGGGTAGTATCTGAGGAGTTTTCATATCCTGAATCTGGGGCAAAGTACAAGCAGCAGCCTGGAGGCCATAACCAGCTAAATTTCAATGTCCACTTCTTTTTGTAAACTGTGGCATTTATTGATACTAAAAACTGAACTTGTAGTGTTAGTTGAGTTTTATTACATTTTTACATGTACATTTGTGTAGCATGGTTCGTGTTTATATATTAAAATATTGAATAAAACATTGAGAGATATTATGGCTTATAATTTGACTTGAAAAAATTGGTTTGGTAATCATTAAATCATGTGCATTGCCATCGGTGATACAAATTTTCTTATAGAGGAAAACTTGTTTGAGTAGCATTGACTTCAGCTACTGTTAATATTCATTACTGATTAAGTTGTATGCTTTCAGTATATCTCATTATGCTCCAACTTTTCGCTGAGTGATGGGCAAAATATTAGTGGTGAGAGAAAGACCTTATTACAAACAATGTTTCAAACACAAGCATAATGAACATTGAAAATTAAACGATATTGAGGCAAAGTTAAAAAAAAAACATTAATAAATTTACTTGAGTTTGTATCCTTGTAATGTCGATTCTACTCATCTATGGAAACCAAAAATCATGAGTCCTTATCAATGCTGATAGGGCGATCATAGGTACAAGAAACTTGAGTTGGTATTGGGGGCATGTGCACGCCAAATAATTATGAACCTCAAGTTAGAATTACTGAGACATTAACGATTTACACTACAGCTGCATTTAGAGGTAGAAGAACAACTAAATATTTTGGACATTACCAATATTGTGACCATGCATTAAGACGAATATCTTTGTATTGTACTTGAGTCTTGTTGTGCTCCCCCACATAGTGTTCAAGTCAAATCACTATGAACACTACTTAAATAGTCTTAAAAATGTTCTCTTTAGAAGTTTCTTTTGAATAGCTACCAGCTAACAACAGAGGAGCGGGAAAGATAATTTATATTCTATTAGTATTTCACTCTCTCCTCATGAAACCATAATAGAAAGTATCACATAGTTGCAGTTTTCTTGTTGCGATTGTTTTTTCTTCATTTTCTAGGATTCATCTAGCAATCTTGGTTTTGAGCAGTAGCTATATATGTCGATTAATAATAAGTATTCTCACCAAACTATTTAAAGTTGTGGTAACCTGTCTTTTGCACACTTCACAAACATTACAGCAGTACATTGTAAAGCTCTTTTCCCTGTCTGGCAAGTAGGACTCCTTGTAATATGCTGTTACATTAAGCAAATTTTATAAACTAAATTCCAATGCAACTTAGCATAGCTCAAGTAGAGATGTTCGTAAGCATGTATGAGAATGTGGTCAAGTCAACCACAATCTGATTTCATATATCCGATACATTTCTTCATTTGTAAATACACCTTTCCAAAAATTGTCTTTTATCTGATTGATTCAGACCATCTTACTTTAAAAGGTTAAAAATCTAATACTCTTTTTTTTAGTGTGACTTTAGTCATATTAAAATCTATATAACAATATCTTCACTTGGCCAATACTAGTATGAAATATATTTTCAGAGAGAATAAAAATGTTACACAACATATTTTGCGAGTGTAAAAAATAATTGTTCAATTTAACTCATACAGTCTTAAGTTTTAAATTATAAAATAGCATACAAACAATAAAATTAGCTATATGTTTTAAAAACTAAATATCATTCAAAGTGCATCAGAGTCTTGAGCAGCAATGTCTTCAATTTTTTCAGCTACCAAGACACAATTTTTATCATTAATGTAAGGTAATTCTTCAACTAGTTATCTCCAGGTCAAGTCCTTATTAACAAAATATTCAAAAACATATGAACAAACATCATTATATTCATTTTTCCTCTAACTACAATTACTAAATAAATCCTTCTGTATTAACACTTTCATAGTTATATGATACACTAGCACATACACACTGACAAAATTAGCCAAGACATGATTAGAAATTCAGTGCCTCTACTTTTATATAGTTTAATCACAACTTACTCTATCCACTAGGATACTGAAGATTTCTGCCATGTTTTCTCTTTCATCTGCATTTTCCATCCTCAATGATCCCATAGAGATAAAAAAACGTCTTCCAATCATCTCCCATTCATCACCCATTCATGGGCAATTATAGGTCAATAATTCTTAATTCCTCCTTAATTCCTGATACAGATATATTTTAAACTGTACAAGTTTTCAAGTGAAACTCGATGATCTACAACAATAAACAAAATAACAAATTAAAATTTTAACTCGTAGGTAGTACATATTCAATTCATATACATTCAGTTCATTGCTAAGTGCATAGACAATTTGACATTTAGTTTATCAAAATGGTTTAGAATGACAAGAACTACAACTTTATGTAATAATTTCATGTTCTCAATTCATGAATGCAATAGGTCAAAATAATATTTAAGCAGCTGCTTTTTTTATATTTTTTTATTTTTATTTTTTTTTGCTTTACAACTTACCAAGAGGTGGGCACTGATTCTGTTTGTGTGAAGCAGCTGGTGTAATGAAGGCTCAGAAACTGCTTTTGAATCTATCTTTGATGATGGATTTGCTTTGACTGACCCTAACACTGGCATCATATATAAATAGACTCTTATTACATTTGACCAATATCTCTGACAAAAGCTCACAACTACCTCATAGCTACACAAAGTGTAGGAGGTAGTTATAAGGTTTTGGTACACATCCACTGAATATAGTATTTAAAATTACATTAACAATAATATCCATTGCATCTGCATGTCAACCTCTCTCTATTTATCAAAAAGTATTATATATATATTTATTCCAAGCTAGATATCTTCACAATGATATCGTTAGGTACACCCTCCATGATAGATATCACATAGTGTTATCTCATGGCTGTATTGTACAAGCTCATTGCCAGAGTAGTTATAGCAACCTGGTACAAGTTTTCTGGGTTTTTACAGCTACCTTTACTAGTGGAGCCTACCCAGCCAGGTTAGAGAAGCTGCTATAATATCAGCTGGGGTTGTGGGGAGCCCCTAGTGAGTTTTCGCCAACTTTACACCATGAGTTACCAAAAAACTACTTCAGTGAAGATATCTTAGTGTGGAATAACCACTTACACTCATCAGAGTGATATGGATGGCTAGATATTTCACTCTCAGGCTTTATTTTCACTCCCTTTGGCTCTTATTTTCACTCCCTTTGACTCATGACAATAAATTAGCCTGCTTGTGAAATATTTCACCATATCACACTCTGACTCATGTAATAAGTACTATGTAATGGGTAATATATATTATTATGCATTAAAAAAAGCATTGCACTGTAAACCAAAAGGTGTGTAGTTCACACCAAATTAAGCGTGAATCACTTGTAACAACAGTCACACCAAAATATGGTGTGATGCGCACACCTCATTGTTTGGGTGTGAAGTACACACCAAATTTAGTGTGAATTCTCACCACAATCACTATGAACTCATACTTACATTAATGCTGAATTATTTTAAGTTACATTGATTCTAGTAATACATATCAACATTTTTTTTCCAAAAAGAGATTGGTGTAATCCCAGATCTCATTAATAAGACAACTAAATTCTTAGTCAACTCTCTTATCTAGCACACAAGTGTACAAAACATATAAGGTAGATTACAATGATAATAGCATTGGTTTTTGCCTGCACATGAATATAATTAATATAATTATTTAGCTCTGGCGGGAATTTCAAACAGTTCGGCTTGACTTACGTGAAAATTGTCTAGTTGTTCTCTCCAAGAGCTACTAGCTGATCTTTGTTGCGTGTGCTAGAGTGGAGTGAGAGTTGAGATATGAGTGCCGAAAGAGGCTATAGTGGAACTGAGACTGAAGTTTTAGTAGATGCTGAGGATGGGGCTATTGTTACTCTTGCAGCTAGTTTCTATTCCTGGAGCAGAGCTAGTTGAACCACTTGACAAACACCCAGTGGCAGCCTTGAGATGTTGGCTACTATGTAGAGGAATAAAAATACCTACATCAACAAAAAAAAATCACCTCATACATAGGTTAGCTATAGCTATTTTAGGCTGTCACAATTATTAGTGTGGATCATAAAATCTATAGAATTAGAAAGATTGAAGAGAGTTAGTTGTTGATGTTGATGATTCCTACCTTTATCATCAGAAGCTAAGAGATGCTTGTGAAAATGTTAGATTTCCACCCATTCCTCCTGTACCTATTTCTGGGTGGACTACTATGAAGCTCTTGCTCCCTCTATACCATCTGTTTGTTACTCATGGCAATTATTTTTTAAGTATTTCATTCGACATATTAATCATAGCTAATATTATAATTTCTTTGGACTTTGCAGTAGTGTGTTTTGGTTTAGCGATTCCAGACTTTCTTAGTTTTAGTTATTCATACTAAAAAACTATTTTGAATGCTTAGTTTTAGTTTTTCCCCCAAATTCTCCCTGAAGATTTAGTTAGTTTTTAGTTTTTCTTCAATACCATGTAGAAGATTTAGTTAGTTATACTATCAATTGTCTTAGTTTTAGTTAATTTATGTTGCCTATCAAATTCTGCAATAATGAGACTCCTTAAAGAAAGTTGTTCATGTAGTTTTCCCAAAGAACTTAAAAAATGGCATATTTCTGTGAAAACTTGGGTATTATTAATAAAGTATGGTATTTGTTATGTAGTTTAGAGAATAATTACTTGATGGGAATTTATATTTTCATTTAATAATGACATAATTCAAGGTGAATTGTTTACAATAAAATTGCTTAGTTTTAGTTTTTGTCATCCACTCTACAGGTAGTTTTAGTTATTATTGAATTTACTGTCTTCTAAAATAATTAGTTTTAGTTTTTTTCACGTTCTCTACAGCTTAGTTTTAGTTATTCTTACCAAAAGTAAAATACCCCAAAACTAAGGGGTTTTGGTTTTAGTTTTAGTTAACTCAAACAACACTACTTTGCAGGTTAATCTATACATACCTTGCAGGCAATGTTGGATATGTTGATGACCATGGTGCATTTCAAGCTCTAAGTCAAGGATATAATCATTGAGCTTCTGGGTGAATATAAGTAATAGAAGTCAACTTGCACAATCCTCAGCTTGCCACATAAGATGCAAAATGCAACCTTCAATGAAAGTTGATGTGTATGTCACTTACATTCTACTTGGATGGGAAGGAGAATTAGTGTGCATCAAGTTAGCTACCTGTGAATGTGCAGCTGTAATAAAATACACTAATATCATATTATTGATTTTTATGTGCAGGCAATCTGCAAGTTGTACTCATCTATCTCCACTTTTTGCATCATAATACATAAGTGAAGTCCAAAGCAATAATTCAGGAACATGAAAGGGACTTAATTTGTGGAGTACTGTAGTTTGATGGAGCATTCAGTGCTTGGATAACTGCTACCTTCAAGAGCTGCTGTTGACAGACAGAGTAGAGTGACTGGCTGATAGGAGGACTACAGTAACCCTCATGCGCATGCGCGCGATAGCGTTAAAAATGGTGCTAACTAACTAAAAAATTGCGCTAAATAGCAATAACAATTAACATGCAAATGCTAACAGCCTAAAAGAAACTCATAAAAAAGAGATAAAAAAAAAAAAAGAAACACATTTTTGTAAGTGTATTGAAATAAGTATCCTTGGATTTTCTACGATTTTTATAACCAAACACCTCATTCTTTACAATTGCAAATGTTATGTAAGATTCATCTATGGCTAGACATATAGAAGGCATTGTGCAAAGTACATTATATAAAAAAAAACTTTCGACTGTTATATAACAGAATGACAAGAGTGACTCAGCTTTTTAACAATATACAAGTAACAGTTTACTAGAATGAGTTGGCATAATACAAAGTTATCATTTATTTTCGATTGAGTTTTATTCTCAGTTTGAGCTTCAATTTGTATCTCTTTTATGAGCAATATCATCAAAATTATCCGTGCGCAAGCAAATGGCGCAAACAAGATTGTCGTTATTATGATAATGTCAGCCCTGGGCTTATAATTATCAATAATTAAAGAGAGGGGTGCTGAACTTTGCCCACATGAATATTATAATAAATTGCAAAACGGTTCGCCAAAATGAAACATCTTCGCCACTTTAACGGGACTGGGAGGTACATGATCGTCATTGATAGTAACTACTTCAGAGGAATGATTCTTGGCATATTGTATGACTGAGGTATTGTTATACTCTACAGCACTGAAGTAATAATCAATAGTTAGAAGTCTTGGGGCAATGAACTCTCCGGTGTTCTTGTCAAAGAAAAAAACATTGTAAAAGTCTTCCTCAGTAATATTTAAAGTTTTTGGTAGATCACTTGCACTATAGCATGTTGGAGGATTACATGAACCTGGTTGACGTACATTATTATCAATTTTGTAAAATTCATTAATGGATTTAGAACGATACATGATTATATTTTCAGCTTTGGAAGTATTAGATATGGTGACATGAATAAAGGAATTAGGCAGCATATAGTAAGGTAAACTATTGCTGAAAGGAATTTGTCTCTTATAATACCACGTAATATCGAAATATTTCCTCTGCAATCAAAATTCTGAATTGGTTTCCAATGAACATTAACTGAAGGCTGATTACAAAAGTAGTACTGTACATCACTTCAACAACTCTTGGGGACTGAGGGATCACTTTGTGAAAGAGTATCCCCAACAAGGCAACATACATAAATGTAAGAATTACCCAATAAAGGAACAATGACCATGAATATCCATCTACTCAACTTCCTAGGAAGAATCTTGTCTGCAAGAAAAAATAATTGACAAGTGATCAATAGTAGAATACATCACTAAGACTACAAAACTTTGTATGAGTAGAGTGAAAATCAGTCATGAGAATATTTAGATTCCAAGCGCAATGTACTGAATAGGTAAAATGCACACACAATAAGAACAGTATTAAATGTATACGAGTAGTTAAATTTTTTTAAATTTTTAGTCATGTATATAATATGTCTAGCAACTAGAAGTTGAAGTACAGTAGAGTTTCAGTTATTCAGGGATATGGAACCAGAGGATTTCCTGCTAAGTGAGTGTTCTGGAATACTGAACACCGTAGAAAAATTTACTTGCACTATGAAAGGGTATGACTGTAGAGTTTTACACGTGCTACTGTTGCATTTTGTGTGTCTGGTGGACTGAAGTTTCCAGATAACTGACATTCGAACCTTATAAGTAGAATATTTACTAGCTGCTTTATTAAAACCATTCTAGTCACATAATCAAAGCTATTATGGTCTGTGGGAATGAACTACTAGGGGTGCAGCTGACAGAGCATTGTGGTGAGCAAGCTAGCCCATAAATAAGAAACATTACATTATGCGGTATAAAAAATTATCACTGGCGAGCGAGAGACGTTTCATGCAGGTTGGTGATTTTAAGTCGTTTAGTGAGTGAGTGAGTGAAACAAGCTAGGTCAAAATTACAGAGAGTATTTTTTAATTCATGCATATATTGATATGTATGTCAACCAAAAACCAAAATGGTGGCATGTTTCATGGCAACAGTGACCCATACTATTAGCCACCACACGATTGTGCACGATTGTGCATGCTCGTACTATTGGCCTGGTGATTCGCTGCATAGAATAAAATGCAAAAGAAACAACAAACCAAAAGAAGGAAAACTCCTGAAGAGATTAAAGCAGAAAAATGAAGGAGTTCAGACACACAACATTCAGGGCAGACTGAGCACAGAAAACCACCTAAAGCTGCAGACTTCAAATAATGCTGAGGAAAGAATAACAAACACCTTTCAAAAGAACTTTTAGTTTACCAGTTGCATTATTACATGGAATATGGAACAGTGGGATAATTTTTTTTGCTAAAGTCCCAGGCACATCAGTATTAGTAGGTTATTTGCTCAGGTTTCCCTTGATTGAGTACACTAATTAATTTCCAAGCAAAAAAAAAATTAGTAGAACAATTCTGAAATATAGTGTTAGCATTATGGCTCGCTCGTTGCTCCACACTATAAGATAGTACACATTATGTGTGTATGTATCTTTATGTGTGTAAGTGTATGTATATATACATGTATGTATGTATGCATGTACTTATGTGTGTATGTGTGTATGTGTGTGTATGTATGTATGTATGTATGTATGTATGTATGTATGTATGTATGAATGAATGTATGTATGTATGTATGTATGTATGTATGTATGTGTATGTATGTATGTATGTATGAATACATACATTGTATATATTTAATAGCGCGCAAAGTGAGCAGGTAAGTGATCGTGTTCGCTTTAATTGTCCGCTTGTATGTATATGTGTGTGTGTGTATACGCAAACATTTTGGTGAAAATCGAGTTCTTTTTTACTAATATACTAGTGGTGTGCTCAAATAGCACTATTGGCGAGCGAGCAGACTCTTTACAAAAAAAAAACAAACAGACAGATAATATATATCACCATCATGCACGGTGTAACCCGTTTTAAAATACTCTTCTCTTTCTTACCACACACTTGTTCATGACTTATTGTACTATTAAAAAAGGTCTTTTGAAAAAAAAATTAAAGGAATATAGAAATTTTTAAAAGACAAAACATATTTTTTTTAACGAAAAAGAATAACTGGATTTACCTAAGGACTAACTCCATTTTAAAATTCAATTCTTTAATATAATAGTTTTTTAATATTTGCTGAAACAAAGTTAGTGGTCACAACAAATAAATGTTTTAGCACATCAACACAACATATAATATATAGTACTTATTACATGAGTAGAGCTTGATATGGCGAGATATTTCATGAGCAGGCTAAGTTATTTTCATGAGCTGCAGGGTGAGTGAAAATAAAGCCTTAGAGTGAAATATCTCAGCCATATCAAGCTAATGAGTGTAATAAGTGGTTTATTCTATACTAGATATCTTCACTATTACAGTAGAGGCCAAAACAAAACGTTTCCATAGCGACCAGACTATACCGGGACTTGACATTACAAAGTCACCCTAAAGTCTCCTATTAATAAATGTTGACACCCACAACTACCCAAATCAGTTGAAACTTGCTTTTATTAAATTTTTCCAGATTGGGTCTCAAAATAACTAATTTTGGGATACTATTAATACAATTCAACTGATATCATGAAGTTGCTGATACAGCAAGAATTTTCCTAGCTAATAGTACTTCAATAAATAATTGCAGTACTCTCCATGACCTACTTTATGACTGTACAAAGTTTCATGCTTTCATCGCAAAATACACAATTCATGCAAAAATCTGAGCTTAGCCAATAAAATAAGGAGCCAATTAAACTGATACTTCCGAGAAAGGACAGCTTCTCTATAATGGACAAAAATCCCGTTCCCATTTTGTCCGTTCATCGGAGCTCTGACTGTAGAGTGTCAAAGCCTAATATGCTGATCATTGCAATGTATGAATAAAATTTTCTTGTACACTGTATGTGTATTTCAAAAGTTTGCCAAAACTTTGTCACATGCATTACAAATAACTTGACCCTGCCATGTTTAATCATGCTGATAAGTAACTGACCTAAAATAAAGAGAAAGAAAGAAAAAAGAGAAAGAAAGAAAAAAAGAAAGAAAGAAAAACAGAAAGAAAGAAAAAGAGAAATAAATAAAAAGAATAAGATATAAAAAGCGAATGAAAGAAAAAAGAGAAAGGAACTAAAGAGAAAGAAAGAAAAAAGGGAAAAGAAAGAGAAAAAAAAAAGAGAAATAAATAAAAAGAGAAAGAAAGAAAAAAGAAAAAGAGAAAGAAAGAAAAAGTAAAAGAAAGAAAAAGAGAAAGAAATAAAAAGTGAAAGATATAAAAAGAGAAAGAAAGATAAAAGAGAAAGGAACAAAAAGAGAAAAAGAGAAAGAAAAAGAGAAAGATAATATTGTTAGCATGAAGATATTCTATAAAAGAAAAGTCTTTGCAAGTGTGGACACGGATTTGGTTAGCCTGAGGGATAAACTTGTACATAACGAGACCCAACTATGATGCCAAACTCAACAGGTCACTTCACAACGACAGAGTGGGTGGAGATTTCAAAGTTCAGAAAAGCTTTCAAAGTTCAGAATAGCTTTCAACTTCAACAAATGCAGTTGTTCAACTCTGTAAAAGTCATTACATGGCACATTTTTACTTCAGTGAGCTAATTTGTCCTAATATTTGGATGGATTAGTTCTGACGGTTAACAACTATTTGAAAATATTTTTGCATATTTAATTCTATTTGCTAATTTTCATCACACACAGACACCAAACATTTTCAAAACACTTAATATTGTTAGCATGAAGATATTCTACAAAAGAAAAGTCTTTGCAAGTGTGGACACGGATTTGGTTAGCCAGAGGATAAACTTGTACATAACGAGACCCAACTATGAAGCCAAACTCAACAGGCCACTTCACAACGACAGAGTGGGTGTATTTATTTCGGAAAGAAAGTCAAACCACAGTTCATGCCATAGCTACTGGTGTGATTAGGAGGAGAATATAGCCAAAGCATAATCTTGGTAGATATTTTGGTAGCTAATAACCACATTAGAAATTAATTATTTTAGATATGCTCAACTATTTTAGAGCCATTCCATTTATTATTCTCTAAATTATTAACTTAGCTGGCTATTTTAATTCTTGATGTTTTTTTTATTTATTCCAACAGATTTTGTTTATTACCGAGTCCCTCTTTCAATCTTACTAGGATTAACTAGCTTTGCTTAATAGTAATAATAATAATAATAATAATAATAATAATAATAATAATAATAATAATAATAATAATAATAATAATAATAATAATAATAATAGTAATAATAATAATAATAAAGTTACTATTTGAAGGGTACACTGAATAATATTTAGGATATTTCGATATTTCCTATAGCTATAGTCTCAGGATAGGGGAACTATTTTTACTCAGACTTTCCTATAGCTACTTTTCATACACTTGGCCTGCACAATATCAGGATATGTCAAGTATTGTCAGTTACAGTGCAGTTTGCCCTGTACTGACTTCAGGATGTATGGGATTTTTAAGCAGAACGTGGAAAGAAAACAAACTACATTGGCAGTTGGGGGTACCTACTTTTGAGGAAGTAGCTAGCTGGTACATTTCTGCACTTGGCATCTTACTTCTGCAGCTAGCTATGTTGATCATTGATCAATATTTTTACAGGCTTGGGTGTGGTCACAAAATAACCCCCTCTTTAAAAGTCTTGCATATTATCCCTTACAGCATAAAAACAGATAAAATCATCTCTCTAATTGTAAATATTGTGATGTTGATGGTTAGAACGAGGAAAGAAAGTTAACTAATTTATTTTTTGGAGAATAATAATGAGACTGTTGATGTGTACAAATCAATGCCATAATCTCAGCAAAGTGCAGATGGCAAAATGGTGTCCATAAGTTCTTGCACATCCCTTTCATTAAGAGGGCAAAAAGTTTATGGAACTGTTATTTCATTTTCATCATGGAATTGGTCCATCCCAATCAATTCCATACAGTCTTGAATCCTCCTGTATATAAAAATCAAACACTGATTAAACTAGTAATAAGTATTAGCTAGCTATTGTTTCTTACTTCAGTCAGCAAATCTGAGCTTCTTCCACATGCATTTGACAGACCAGTAATCCACAGCTGAATAGGAGACAAATTATGCTCACTAGACTGAGAGTGGTTATTCCAAGCATCACTAAATTGTAGCAAAGCCTGGTTAATTCTTGTCAAGTACACATAATGTAATGCAAATACGTGAATTTCATTTTCGGGATTGAGCAAATATTCTTCTTCTAGATAACAAAACAAATCATGAAATAGGTGTGTACAACTAGAGTAAAAATCTCTCCAGAGTCTCTCTATTCTCTGGTTGTGAACTGATCTACCCAGCAATAAAGCTGGATCGACCTGGGCCTCTTTGTGGGTGGGCGATCATGTAACTAGCAACTCCAGTATTTTCACCTCCTCTATCTCCCCTCACACGGCTTAGAATACCAAACTGTTGAACTGCATCAACAAACAATTCCAACACTGTGTCAGCAGAGTTGTTGTCAGAAGCTCTCAAATACATTATTCTCCGGCTGTAGCCATCTATGCATCCGTGAATAACAATACGCCACCTAAACAAAACATCACCATTACAAATTTTATAGCTAATGTACCTTTTTTAGATTCTCATAACATTTAAAGCAACCACATCTTTTCAACGTCAATTTAAGAATTTTATATGGCTACATGAGCATGTTCATCAAATACTAGTACCACTCTTGTAATGTCTTAATATTTATAGCTTTTGATTTGATCATCCTTTACCTATAAACAGGCACATATCCTAAGAAATAGATGTATTTAAAAAAAATCAAATTGAGCTATGACCCCCAAACCCCTTTTGTTTTTATTTACCTGATAAGTTTATGATTACCGTCTATATGCCAAAGTGAACGAGGTGAAGGAACCCTATACTGACGACGATTGATAACTCTAAGCTGACGAATCATACACCCTTCAGGGTCAATTCGGCATAGAGATTCCCTCACTTGAATCTGCTGCACCCGATAGCCTTGAGCAAATAGATGTCCTAGCATTCCACAGGTAGGAAATTGAGAGTGAACCTGATAGACTAGATGATCAAGCTCATCATCAGATAAAGTGGCATATTGGTCATGAACTGACAAAGTAAAATCACTCATTTTTCTATAGTTCTCTCTGACACTCCTAATATGGCAGTAATTTGGTGCACAGTATCAATTTTCTATCAGAAATGAAAGTTGCTCACAACCAATGTCAAATATGGGCCTACCAGCTCTTCCAGACCTGACAACAACTGTGGATATTTCATTAGCAGCCAAATTGATATGCTCTCTTAAAGATGAAGAAGTGTTTAAAACATGTCTTATAATTTCACAAGCTTCATCAATATCTTGATCACTTCTGTCAAAAGTCTGCTGAACAATTAGCTCACGAAACACTAATTCTAGTGATAAACACCATGCATCAATAGCATCTGAAGAAAGAGATCTTCCATCTCTATAAACATCCAAGTCACTAATAATTTTGAAAACGCTAGATATTGCCCAAGATGTCATCCCAATAATGGAGTTCAAGTTGAAGTTCAAATACAGTACAAATATACTCATATTTCAAATTATATTCATAGAAGTGTGGCTGTACTAAGAATATTCATAGCACTCCTATTTACGAAGTACGGCCCTATTTTGTTTCAGAGTTCTTGATGATAATTCATAGCACTCCTATTCTGATGTGCAGCAACTTAATTCATAGCACTCTAGTCTGATTGCAGCAACTTAATGATATTCATAGCACTCCTATTCTGATATGCAGCAACTTAATGATATTCATAGCACTCCTACTTAGTCTGCAGCACTCCTATTCAGTCTGCAGCACTCCTATTCAGTTTGGAGCACCCTATACAAAATGTTGCACTAATTTTAGCAGTGATCACCTCCCATACTAGCACTTATGGACGTAATCGTCATCATCACTTAGATTGCCGAACCCACTACATATGGAATGTTCCCATCTCTTGCATTGGCTACATTCAACCAAAGTACAAAAGTCCTAAAAAAACAAAACAAAACAAAAGTTAATAAAGCAGTATTAATAAGGCAGATTGTTCTGGTCACAACCGAACAGGACACAGAAACATCATACAACAATTAGCCAATCACAAACAATTACATTCAAACTCCAATAAAAAATATATTGCACTTGTTTAAAAAATAGCAATGTTTAGAAGACAGTAAGGACCCAACTTTGTTTATCATTTCATGGACATAATTTGACACTCAGGTCATGTCCATTCCCACACTTTCTCTTGAAGTCTTTATGAAGTCCACCCACACTCTCATTTAACCTATTAGGATCATATCAACACTATATGATTGGAAACATTCTACTAAGTGTCTTTTGTATTGATACACCCACTCGTGTACAAACTGACTGTTCAGTTCCCTACCAGTCTTACTGCACACTTCATGTAATAGCTAAGAACAAACTAATATATTTCTCTCTCCTCCCCACCATACACTCACACACACTTGCTTCAATTCTGTGAAAGTATTGAAATCTATTTAATTCTTAGCAAGCTAGCTGGTTAGCTAAATTGTGCACAATTAAATACATCAAATGCGTGATGGTCACTTATTATTACTATTAACTGGTTGTATAACTACTTTTATATATTTTGTTGCAACATTTTTTTCCTTCAGTATTTGAATGTCCGGTAGACTGTTTCACTTAAAAAATACAAAAAATAGTACAAACATCACATAACTAATGTGAAATAATTACTTCATCAAAAGTTTAATTGATGACCACCAAATTTATCTCATACTGGACAGTTTACTTTGCAAAATCAAGTGCTGCTGTAATTTGTGCTCAAAATTACTGCCAAACGCTATTATTTGCTATAGCAATTAGTTTATTTCAATCATACTTTATCAACATATAGAATAATTTTCAACTGTCTTTTTGCTATTAATAATAATGCATTTCAATATATTATGAATAGTAGCAATGAGTAAATCTAAGAATAGAATATAGTTTCTAATACATTTAGTTTGTGTATATTTCAAATTGTGCACAAGAGTTCCAAATATAAAATGATAGTTTAGTGATACAAAAAACATATTGAATACAGACTGAATAGAGAGGTTATCAAATACTGTATCTAATATGTCACACTTTATTTTCTTTGTAAATATCTTTAACCATTCTATAATCTGCCAATTGTGGTATATCATTAGATTTCTTAGTATCAGATAATTCAGGCACCAGTGGAAGATAGTCCTTTAAATCGGTTAACAGAAATGACACCATTTTTTCCAGAGATTGAAAGTTTGGTCTATCTGCTGGTTCCAAAGCCCAACAAGAAACCATTATATCATATCTATAGAAATATTAATCATTGAGTTAACTTAATAAAACTTTACTGTCAAAATGTCATAGTTACTTAACCGTGTACTCATCAACAAAGTTATAATTATATTAGGGAAGGTGGGGCAATTAACATTTAGAAGTATAAATTTGGTGACTTGCTTTTGAATGAAAATGCTTTAATGAGTCGAAATGCTTGTTTCTATTACATAACTTGATTTTAACTTGCATGAAATCATTTTCAAAATCTTTCATCACTTTACACATATGAGGCTTCTAATAGGGTTCATCTTTACGTGAGTATCAAACCCAAAAGCAAATAATGTCTGATAACCAAGTTACTTTGCCATCAGTCCAGGCAGCTTTATCGTAGATTAATGATGCAATTTTTCTGTATTAAAACTTGCTTATAATATGCACTTAATTATCTATTTGTCTATTTCATTATTAGACTAAAGTTTAATATATTATAGTATATATGCGGTAAGATATAACATGTTATTAATATTTTCATCAATTTGGTAGTAATTAACTCGTTTATTTTCAAAATAATTTTAAGGCTTTGATTATTTTAATTATAACTAGTATAAGCATCATCCTATCTTCTTAGATATCAAAGTTTTCTATGATTCATTGAATTGTAAGTTTGACAAATAATACTAAAACAAATTATTTAAAGATTTATGTCTGCTCTAAGGCTAGCTAACGTGCTTAATTCACTTCGATCATTAGAGCATTTCACTTGTAATTAATCTAGTGCACATAAAGGTAAATTATAAGTCTAGATATCATCTGGTTTTCCTAAAAGTGTAGTTGTCATTTGTATTATTTTTTCTTACATAGAATCATTGCAGGCAGCATTTGAAGGTTTCTTCATTTGGTATCCATTTTTTATATTTTGGAGGACATCTTTGTTCAGTATATCTGGATATGGTTTTTGGCCACAGCTAAATACTTCCCATAATGTGATACCATATGACCACTGGAGCAAAACAAAGACAAGGAAAAAAAAAGATGAAATACTGATGCATATAACAAATTGATTCATTATTAATAATTATTTAAATTTACAAATCATGATAATGCTCTTTTAGAGCAATAATTAAAGATACACTGTATATTTTTGCCTGACGACCAATGATGACCTACAGTGACAACGGTGTGTGCATTTGTCAATAATGAACGAGATGAGCCCAGTTGGTAAAGGGTCATCAAGAGCTAACATGGTAAAGCATCATCATCTATTGGAAACAAGGCAATCAGAAAGAAGACTAAATTTAGCTAAAAGCAGGTTGGAGAAGGCAGTAGCTTCAAAGTCATCATGACTAGAAGTACAGAGAGCCTGAGAAGCTGGAGAGATAGGAAAAAGTTGGCAAGGTACAAGGGGATTCAGGACGACTCAAGAAGAAAGAGCTACGAAAAGGGAAGAACAGCTGAGATGACTCAGGAAGAAAGATGGCATGATAGAGAAACTGATGTAACTAAATTAAGTCGTAGGGGATAATAAGAAGGGATAGATTATCTCATGCTACTGCAATCATAATTGTCAAAAGTTATTACATTAATCGCCACTGTGTGCCGCTAGTATACGCTACTGCTTAGCAAAAAATATCTTCTGCCTTAAAAAAGACAGCATTTGACGCTTCCCCCAGTTCCATTAGTTACTATAGCAGCAAACAAGTTTTGTTTAGCGTCAAAACTGTTATATTTTTTAGAATTTTTTTTTTTCTAGTCTCAAAAAGTTTCAGCCTTTACCTTATGAATTTCAAAAACTTAATTGTGCTTTATAAGTTGAGTGCTTTTATCTGAATCTATCGGTAATTATGCTTTATACAGATATAACAGAAACTACTACTATGTGGGAAACCTGTAAGAAGTAGAATTCCACATTTTATAGCTAAATGTAATGTCAATGAATAGCTACATACTTGTGTTTTTGTGACTAAATGTACTGATGATGCCTTCCTAAACTAGGTGACTAGGAGCTAGAATATAAAGGCATACTAAATAACGTTTTATTTATTTTTTGCACACAGATCTTGCAATGGCAACAATTAACTTATATCAGTCTTAAGGTTTTACCTTGATTGTGCATTATGTATAAGAAGTTGTGACATGTGATAAATTGTTGAACTTCAGTGATAAATTGTTGAACTTCAGTGATACAATAATATAGACACACACGAATCAATAATCATGACACAGGTTAACCAGCATTGTAGTCTGATTGGTGGTTTATGATGTATAATAATATTAATAAGATTCATTGTAACACATAATCTCAATTAATATATTATATTAATTGAGATTATGTGTTACAATGAATCTTTATTAACTTACTACATCTGAAGCTTCAGAAAACTTTAAACTGGCTATACATTCTATTGCCATCCATCGCACTGGAAGTTTTTCTGGTGAGTCATCGATCAATTTGAAGTAGTCTTTGTCTTCAGAAATAGTTACTGCAAGCCCAAAATCAGCCACCTTAATGTTGCCATTAAAATCAACCCTATTTAATAGAAATGGATTTAAATAATGCATCATTTGTTACTTTAACTTTAATGAGCACACAACTCAGTGCTTTTGTCTGATATAATAATATTCGTTAATTTCATTGGTTTGTAGTTTATAGTTAATGTTACTGTCAGATTTTGGACAGCAATACATGTTTGTGGGCAACATTTAATGCAATGAAATGCTACTAAATGCTTAATTAGGTGGGTACAGTTTACCAATTGGTGGCAATTACATATCTATTCATATAATATTTCCTCATATACTGTATAACACTACTTATTGGCTGGGGAATTAATTTGGCGAGTTTAGCGATTCCAGGAAGCCCGCTAAGTTATTGTTCCACTAAGTAGTTTTGATAACCTTTGACCTCCATGTGGTCGTGGATTTCCTGTAGTTATAGCATGTCTCTGTACAGTTACTTCAAAAAGACCACCAACCAGCCACTACTCCCCAGACCTAGATCACAGATACAGGAGGCAGCCAACAAGTCTGTGGCAAGGGTACTCTCTGCAACCACTGGAGCAAAAAAAAAGAGAAAATGCACCTATCAGACCTACTCTGATGAAATAAGAGCAAGAATTGGAAGATATGCAGCAGAAAATGGGAACAAAAAGGCTGTTACAAAATTTTCTGGGGAGTTGGGCAGTGCTATTCCTGAAAGCTCTGTAAGGAATATGAAGAACGCTTACCTGAAACAGTTGGATAAAGTAAAATCTCCAGAACAGATAAAGAAATTGCCACATAGTTCGAGAGGGAGACCATTGAAACTTGGTGAGTATGATGATATAGTGAAGGAATATGTTCATCACCTGAGACTTGCTGGTGGAATCATCAACCGCTCTATTGTTATAGCTGCTGCAAGAGGTATTCTAAGTCATTTGGCCCCTGTTCGACTTAAAGAACATGGTGGTGACATTGAAATTGAAAGATCTTGGGCTCAATCTTTTCTTGGGCGGCTAGGTTATGTTCGTAGGAAGGGGACAAAGGCTGCCAGAAAGTTTCCTGCAAATTTTGAAGAGATTAAAACAGAGTTTACACATCGTGTAAGTGAGGCCTGTAAAGGTGATGATGATCTGCTCGCTAAGTACGGGCCTGTGAGTGAATGAACTTTGGCGAAGGAGGGATCCAAACAAGTCCCTATCATTGGGCTTGAGGATAAACGAGAAATGACTGTGCTCTTGGCTTGTACACTCAGTGGAAAGCTCTTACATCCACAGCTTATTTATGCTGGACGAACTTCACGCTGCCATCCTACAGTGTCCTTTCCAGATTGTTGGAACATTACTCATAGTCAGAACCATTGGTCAACAGAGGAAACAATGATCGAATATGTGGACCAAATCATTCTACCATATGTCCAAGATGTTCGAACATCTTTGGAACTCTCGCCTAATTTTCCAGCAGTTGCAATTTTTGACGTTTTTGCAGCACATAGGTGTCAAAGTGTGTTAAATCGTCTTTCATCTAATAACATCAAGTATATTTTTGTGCCTGCAGGTTGTACAGGGGAACTTCAGCCTCTAGACGTTACTGTAAATGATTTTTTAAAGAAGGAACTACGGTCATGTTTTTCTTCTTGGTATGCTAGAAAGGTCAAGGAAGAATTAGAAGTTGGAGTAGACATACAGGAAATGAAAATTGACCTTCGAATTTCTCTTCTGAAGTCCATTCATGCGAACTGGCTGATGGATGTAATTTTCAAGCTGAAAATGCGAGAAGGCCTGATCAAAACTGGTTTTGATAAAGCTGGTATAACATCTTATTTGAACATGGAAACTTAAAGTATTTAACTACTGTATCTTTGAACTATAATTTTATGTGTTTTGCTGTTACCAATGTAAAAAAAATATTTCGTTTTGGAAAATGAATTAAAGCAAAAATATTTACCCGCCAATATGTACTCCAGAATGGAATAGCCAAATATTTTACCCGCCAATATAACATGTTATACAGTACTCAATTAGTTTAGTTTCTTATGCAGACTGTAATGTTAAAAGTCAGTAAGTTATGTCTTTATTTGGCTGTTGTTTAGTTCAACTAAACAACACTCTAAAGCAGAGTTCAAGTTGGAAGTTAGTACTTCCCCAACAATTTAATGAGCATTAACCGATTACTGGCCAAATACGAAATTTTACGTTTCTCCGTATTTTGTCCCTGAAAGGCCAAATACGCAATTCTGCGTACAAAAAGGGAGGTAATAACTCACTGCCTACAGCTGCATACCTGAATCTACCAGTAATCTATCATTGCATCTCAGGTTGGTAATGTAGTATAGCTATCTGTACAGCATAACTATGTGTGGTTACAATATAAAATTTATCAGATAAACCTTGCTACAAAACACTTCAAGTTTATCAAACGTTTTCATATAAAATTTTAAAACAACATCTATAATTCATGATTATTTGATACTTTGCAATGATAGCTTAAGTCTTCTCGAGATGTTTATTGATTCTACTGTGGATTCAGGACTTCAAAGATGCAGGAAACACAAGAGTATCTCCAATTTCCATGCTGATACAAACGTTGGAATAATAATAGTATTGTAAAGTTCATGATAACTTGTAACAAAGAATGGTATTGTAAACTCATAACTAGCATGATGAAACTAAGCAACGTAAAGTGGCACCCCAAGGACGCTACGACATGACAAAATTTTTTGTACCCTTAGGCGTCCTCCCATCCACTGTTGAAAACTGGAGCGTGCAGGACTTTCAATCCATTGAGCAATAGCAAGAGCAAGCTTTTACCTATAGCTGATCAATAGAAACTTTATGTCAATGCCCGATAGTTTATCCACTCCAAAGTCAGAAAGTTGCTTCTCCAGAAAGGGTTATTTCTGGCGAAAAAATACGGCTACTCGCGGCACCGCGGTTAAGTAATAATTCGGCTCGGTAATCGATTAACAGTTCAAGTTCATTTCAAATTACTGCTATAGTAAGTTTCATATTTAGACTGGCCCACTACAAAAATACTTATAACTTTACATGTATAGTGTTGAATGGAAAACTATTAAGAAGTCAATTAATACTATACTTGCTGCAATAACTAATAACTTGTTTTCCCATAACAATACCTACTTAATTTGTAATTTACATGTCACTGAGTTGCCCCCCTGACCCCCTTGTGACTTACATACAGTTTCTTGCTGCCAAATCACGGTGGATAATTCTCTTACTACTCAAGTACGACATCCCTTGGACTATTTGCAGGCACATCTCCAGCAACTTCCCAGTAGCTATTTCCTATTTACAGAAAAGTTCCATTTTTATGTACAATGAATACACTAAGTATGACTATTATTGAGTAACATCTCAAGATAATACATTTAAAAATAATGATTTGAATATCACTCTAGGTCTTAGCTTCTAAATTGAAGTAAAATGCAATATTATTATATTAGCTATATTTGTATAATTATTTCAAATAATTCAGTAGTTTTGAGTGTGAGCTATATATAGTATTAAAATAATGGTATAATGAACATACCACATTAGTTTTGTTTGCTTTAGTATTAACTGGGAAGAAATATTTCTCTTGGTTTTCATCTATTTTCAAGTAGTAATCAAGACTTCCATTCCACATGAATGGCATGACGATACACGGGGAGAAATGATTGTCCACACTTACACCAATCATGCTTAGAATGCTCGGATGTGAAATATGAGCCATGTGCATGATTTCTTCAACAACCATTCTAACTTCAATGGTACCTGAAATAGCTGGTGAATATAGAAGGTATGATGCATAACAATTGCAAATTATTATAGTATGATTTACGATTATGATTTCAGTAAGTTAGCCCCCAAACAATTATCGATTCCACTTCAGTTTTATCCATCATATTGAAGTGGCACATATATGTTTATATTAACTATATATGAATATAACAATACATTTAATACTTATCAATTTCTTACTTACCTTTTAGCACTTTCACAGCTACAAATTGATTTCTGTATCTGGCCTTGTACACTGTGCCAAATTCTCCTAAAATATAATATAACATATATAATAATTTTTCTCGTTTATTAACAGCCAATATTGTTAATTATTATATATAATTAAGTTTGCTCTGATTATAAATGTATGGTTTGTTACTGTTAAGTACTATCTAAAAAAGCATTATTCCTTGCATTAAAGTATTATGGCTATCTACAAAACAATAAAAAAGACAGTAAACTCACTCACCTTCTCCAATCATTTTGCTGTCAAATTTCAAATCCTGAAAGGGAATTTTCAAGTCCTTAGGAAGTTGAACTAATTTAATCATGGAGCCGGCATATGTTATATTTGGTCTCCTTATTTCATTAATCTCTGTATAAACAGACAATAATAATGCAATGCGTTGGACACTGATAAGACTTACTGTCAGGAAAAATCCACCTCTTCCTATTTCTGAGTTTGATCCACAACAAAACTGCAGCCAATGTGGCTACAATGCCAATGATGAAGAAAGCGGCTACCACACCACTTAGAATACTGATTGTTGGTAGTCCAGCGTCATTCACTATTGCTATTGCTATTGTTGTGGAGTAATTAAGGATAGGCGTGGATGTAGCTGGTGATCTTGAGTTGTAGTTTAATATTTCTGTACAATACACAGCAGTTATAGTGATCGTTCGTCTATAAATTTCGTGCAATATTATTTCATATACTATTATATAATAACTGTATTTGTTTGTCATATTATTGTAATTCTATCCAATATTTTGATGGCTTTAGTTGATATTATACATGTTCGAATTCAGTAATGTAAGAAACTATGATCACCCTGTAAAAAAGCAATATTATTTAGTATAAGTAGCTGTGTGGTGAGATACTCCCCACATTTAAACAATACTTAACTGTTGAACTCATGTTTGTATGTGTGTATTCCTTCCCTCCTTAACAATTTGTGTAACTTCCTGACTCAAGACAAGCTACACAAGTATACATAATCACTATGATTAAAAACTCACAGGAAAAACAATATAATAAAAAAACTACTGTGGATAGTATACTGCCTTCAAGTAATTAAAATTGCAATTAATTAATTATACATTTCTTTCACTTTATAGCTGCTAATGAGTAGTACAGACTGAATAAACAAAGACCTTCTTATTGTGATTAGCATGTGATTAGCATAAGCAAAACAAACAAAAATTGTCTAGTAAGTTTAATGGTAATATGCAAGAGCAAACAGAAGTACATGAAATAGAAGATATCTAGGGGTAACAAAATAATTACCTCCCATTAGATAGTTTAACTAAAATAGTCCTGAATGTCTTAACTGCTGTCACTTCCAATAAGTGAGGAATCAACATCTTACAGATTGCTGTACATCTATTTATTATTACACTTTAATTGCAATCAAATGTCCAGGAAACTCTAGTGTTCATCCGTTTTTGCACTTTTTACTACTACCATTCCCTGCTTTGCTTTTGTTTTGTCACATCATAATCACATGAGCAAATCATTTCTTGCAGCCAGTGGTGTAGTTTGATTTATGGTCAGGGAAGTCAATGGAGTTGAAAGAAGTGAAGTTTCACCTTGAGAATGCATATCGGTGAGTGTCGAACTATATTGGTGCCTCTTTAAAATAGTTAACAGATTGCTTGTTCTTTTGGAAGGAGATTATATTGAAATAGATACATAGTGTTTAATTATTACATCATTTTAACTCTATGGAATTAAAAAATAGAAATTAACTGGAGCTATCAATCTAATTCAATGCATTTGTACATGTAAAGTACTTTTGAGTATTTTTTTTGTGTTATTATAGCAACTATGCTTTAATGTGCATGAATGTTACCTAATAGAACAGGACTGTCACATGTTATATTATCATAATTTATTAATATTATAGAGATTTTGGCAAGAGCCTACTGGTTCTATCAAGTACTCAGTTAATTAATGTTATTTTCACAAAGCCTTCCTGTATACAGATGACTGTAAGTTGTAAATAATAAAAACATAGACAATTTTAATATTGTGGTAATGACCAGTAATTCGATTAATTAAGTACTTAGTTCATGTTGTGTGTGTATGTGTGTACCCTTTACTCTCAGTTTCTTCATTATATATATTTTAAAGATTTATTCCGGAGATCCTGTTACCATGGGGCGCATCACAATTACCTACCGAGTAGACTCTGGTGGCAGCAATTATCGACTGTGTAAGTGAAGATACTCCTTTACAGATACCGGATGTATTATCACTCTGCTATATTTGGTGGCATTAGACCATGCCACGCAATTATATAAGATATTAAATTATAGAGTTAGAAATGAATAGGTATATATGTACAAAATATGAGTATGAGTACATTTGCTGCATGTAATTATATTATATCCTGTTGGAATACCCACAAAATTGAACTTTATAGTTCACTAGTAAGAGCATAGAATATGATTAAATATTATAGCATAAACTATGTATAATCAAAGGACATTGGGATCTATTTATTTAGCTTACTTAATTAAAAAGACTCTGTGAGTCCAAATGTAAAGTTTTTTGTAGTTGTAAATTAAGACTAGAGAAAGAATTCAAATATTTTTTTATAATGGTTCAATCAATATATATATGATATAATCTGTATAATCATACGCCTAGTGTCAGTATGACGACAACCACAACGGTGACTGACGGTGTGTATTCATGAATAACTCATGAGCTTAAACTATTTGGTAAAGCATCGCCATTACATGAACGAGTAAAGCGTCTTCACATTATGTAGAATGTTGTTAATTTAAACCTAATAGTGGGTGCATTAGTCGACGAAGGTAGGCGGAGTATGTTTCTTAAGGAAGGCAATAGTAAGAGAAGGCAAGAGGCTATTAACTGTAAAAAGTGGTTGGAATCAGCGAGGTTAGGCATCATAGGTTTAAAAGGGAATGGTAAAGGAGGAAAAAAGGAGCAATATTAGCTTAATGTAACTAAAATGTAGGTGGAATTGACAGTGACCGCTTTGGTTTAAAAAAAGAAGGCAAAAGTACGAAGAAGGAGCCTAAAGTTTCGCAGAGCTTAAGTCCGCAATCATGATAGTAGGACAGAGAGATTCAAAAGCAAGAGAAATAGAAAGCGCTGAAGAAAGGAAAGCTGGGGGATAAGAAAAGCTGAGATTGTTCAGAAAAAGGAGAGCAGAAGAGGAAAACTTGTGTAACCTTAACCAATTGTAGAGAATGATAACTGACTTATGATACTGTATTCTTACTTGGCAATGCGTCAAGCGCCACTGTGTGGCGGGGTACTTGCTAGTAATATTAATTATATCGAGCAAAACATTATTTTACACATGCAAATCAAAATACAAACCACACATCTTTAATAGAGTGGTTGACGACTGCCATTTTCTGCAAGAACAGAATCTCAATCAGCGGTGATGGAAGTTGTTTCGTAGTGGGAGCACATTGTGTATCACACAACTTTTTATTTATAAAGTCATAGTGAAAATTATATTGAACATTATGATTTTAAAGTTTAAAATAATATGATTTAGTCAAATTTGTTCCTTAAAATGTTTTTTTCCCATCTTCCTATCAATTCCTTAGTAATGTCTGTCAGTTCAGTATTCTTTGCTTTGTCTTCATGAATATGCATACAAATGGTATCATAAAAGTGCTCTACTTTCATTACAATCATCAATTCTTCTCTCTTTACCAAGAAACCAAAGGCAACTGATTTTCCATTATGACAGTAGTATATACCAACTGTGTTCAGTAGTAAGTAGGGATGTTGTGATAAACAGCTTGCTTCGTTGGTTTTGCAAATAGAATTAAATTCATGAGCACATCCATTATGAAATACAATCATACAAAGTATAACAATTATGATGAGCATACTGTGTGCTCCCTGTGACCCTAATCTATTAATCAGGGGGGGGCTGTGTTCCCCTCCCCCTTACTTCCATCACCCCTCTCTGTCTCCAGATCAGTATGGATTGATGGGAAAATTTGTTCAATAATTTGTTACAGGAGGAAGGGAGGATAATTGATATCCATCTGGGCAAAATACTCAGCTACTCTGTCTAGCTACTTTATTCCCAGTCGCTCATTAGCGGCTTCCTAATAACTACACCAAGTTATGTTCAATTACCTGAGCCAACTTGGAATCCTTCATTGTTGTTACAAGTAGTAGTAGTAACATCAGGAAGAGTTGAGCAGGTTTCTGGGTAAGAGTTTCCAGTGCAAGAGGAACTTGGAAGAGCAATGCAGTTGCCTGAAGATGACAAAATATTTTCAACAACGTATAGGAGTTAACCTGTATCAACCATTATATTGAGTACATTTTAGTTGATATACAAATGGCTAAGTGAAGATTAACTATTATGTAGTATTTGTTTTTCAGTCTCACTTAAAACAGATTTAACACTGGGCTTAAAAGCCTAGTTTCTCAGATATAAACCATTTAGGACATTTAAGTTTTGGAATAATCAGTGATGCCTCAGAGGGAAGTATCACCTTTAGCATCCCAAAAGGCCCTAAACTGTAGCATCTATAGTGTAGCTAGTACATAGGGACAAAGGAGACGCATAATACAATACTCATATCAGCTGCATAGTGGACAAAGAATTTAGACATAACAACTGTTCCTAACACCTTAAAAATGCATGTCGCCATGCCTCATTAATTGTGATGATTCCTAACCAACTAGAGGGTTGCTACATACAGGTGCACTGCACTGAAGGTAATATATTACCTAGAGCATCCTTCCCTGAAAAACCCAAGGGATTTAATTTCCCTCTGTCACAAAGCAAAAACTATACCTGCTATGTTCTAGTGTATAGTATTTGGCCTTTGTCTGACTATGTTCATATACATAAGCATTGCAATAGTAAATTGTTATAAACACTTTATTATGGTGTTATGTAATAGAAAATAATGCTATCCTGCAGTATATTGTAGAGTATACCAATACTTGAGATGTTTTAAGAAATACTCCCTATCACTAGCTGTAGTCCTAGCCATCGTCCTTAAACTAAACAAGAAAAGTAAAACAACAACAACAACAAACAAACAAAAAAAACATGCACAGAGATTACAATCAGTGAAAATAAAATATACTTAACTTAATTTAAATTTCGATTTACCATCTATTCTGTATGTTCTGGTTAGGATATCCAGTATATCAGAGGATAGTGACCCATTCTGTCTGGCAAACTGCAGTCCATAAATGTGGTTTCCAGCATTGAATCCTATGAGGTACTCAGTTTCTTCGTGTAGACGATGGGTATTGCTATACAGAAACCTTGACAATGTCTTTTGCCCATCAGTTAGCAGAATGGTCTGAATTGTATAAGTTGTGGCCTGTATTTAGGCAGTGAATATATGAGAGGAGAAGAAATGTCATGCATATTTTTAATGTAATTATTTAAAAAAAACTATATATGTGTATATTATATATACAGTAAGTTCTCCCTTATCCGGGCACCTTGGGAATATGGGGTGACCGTAACTGGGAATTGCCCGTATCTTAGAACATTCATGAAATCATACAAATTACATAATAAAATACATAGCTACCAAACCATAAATATGATTGTACACAGTTAAATGGTTCATTTAGTTTTCTTTTCTCTTGAAAAATGATGTAATTGTTGTTTGTTTTAATGCATCACTTCTTTTCAGAGTGGGAGGGTTTTTTTATCTACCAGAGGGCCAAAATAAAGTTCCCATTCAGTTATTATAAAGTATTTTGCCTGCTTGTTATGGGCCATGTACAATTTGTTAACAAAAACTATTTACTACATATTGTGGCTTCCTAATACTACTGCCATGTAGGGGGCAATTTGTAGTCTACAGCCTGAGAGTCAACTTTCTGAGTGTAGGAAAGTGGCTATGGGAATTTTATTTTGGCATCTTCTGTAACTGCCTTGTAGAGGGATATGCCCACCGATGTCCTGATAAGGGAGAACTTACTGTATATTGTATGCATGAATACTGAGAGTCAATAAAGCTTTCATATTTGCATATATAATCGGGGCAGTCTGTTAAGTCAAAATATTAACCACTAAGCTCAGACTTCTCCAACATATAAAAATGTACAATTTGCTGCATATTTCCTCGTTCTTGTATGAAATATTCTTAGCATGTAAAATGTTACAGTATGTAAGTCAACAGTAAGTACCTTGCTCAGTAAATTTACATTTCTTCCTGTCTACCATGAGTCTTTTATACTTCTATTGCATTAAGATGCTTATTCGTAAACAAATATTCTTAAGCAAAACTTAAGTTTTCAATGGTAAAGTTCATAAATGTGGTTTCCAGCATTGAATCCTATGAGGTACTCAGTTTCTTCGTGTAGACGATGGGTATTGCTATACAGAAACCTTGACAATGTCTTTTGCCCATCAGTTAGCAGAATGGTCTGAATTGTATAAGTTGTGGCCTGTATTTAGGCAGTGAATATATGAGAGGAGAAGAAATGTCATGCATATTTTTAATGTAATTATTTAAAAAAAACTATATATGTGTATATTATATATACAGTAAGTTCTCCCTTATCCGGGCACCTTGGGAATATGGGGTGACCGTAACTGGGAATTGCCCGTATCTTAGAACATTCATGAAATCATACAAATTACATAATAAAATACATAGCTACCAAACCATAAATATGATTGTACACAGTTAAATGGTTCATTTAGTTTTCTTTTCTCTTGAAAAATGATGTAATTGTTGTTTGTTTTAATGCATCACTTCTTTTCAGAGTGGGAGGGTTTTTTTATCTACCAGAGGGCCAAAATAAAGTTCCCATTCAGTTATTATAAAGTATTTTGCCTGCTTGTTATGGGCCATGTACAATTTGTTAACAAAAACTATTTACTACATATTGTGGCTTCCTAATACTACTGCCATGTAGGGGGCAATTTGTAGTCTACAGCCTGAGAGTCAACTTTCTGAGTGTAGGAAAGTGGCTATGGGAATTTTATTTTGGCATCTTCTGTAACTGCCTTGTAGAGGGATATGCCCACCGATGTCCTGATAAGGGAGAACTTACTGTATATTGTATGCATGAATACTGAGAGTCAATAAAGCTTTCATATTTGCATATATAATCGGGGCAGTCTGTTAAGTCAAAATATTAACCACTAAGCTCAGACTTCTCCAACATATAAAAATGTACAATTTGCTGCATATTTCCTCGTTCTTGTATGAAATATTCTTAGCATGTAAAATGTTACAGTATGTAAGTCAACAGTAAGTACCTTGCTCAGTAAATTTACATTTCTTCCTGTCTACCATGAGTCTTTTATACTTCTATTGCATTAAGATGCTTATTCGTAAACAAATATTCTTAAGCAAAACTTAAGTTTTCAATGGTAAAGTTCAGTAAACCAAAAAAGGAGTGTATATAACCACTTGGTACATTTTGTGTTCTACTTCTACATAATTTTTTATATTTTTAAGCACTACGCTTCCTTTTGTAAATTTCATTTTATTAAAACAAACTCACTTACTTGCGATGTTAAAATTCAAAGAATCAAAAAAATTAATATTTAAGCCATAACTTACGATATTATTCACATGCGCTGTGTATTCCCAGGCTGTAGCAAATAATAATGTTGCATTAAAGTCTACTACTCCTTCCTCTGATTTGAAGATATGCAGATATTCTTGTATTGTCTCATAGTCAGTTGCATTCCAATAGCAAACTTGCTCAATAGTTGAGGGAAAGGTCCAGAAAGGAGCGATCATGGGAATGCTTCTATTCAAGAATGGATTAGTCAATTTTATAGTTATTGGACTATTCAAGATAAATCCACCAGGAAATGCTTCAGTAAACGTTAGAGACCCTCTAGCATTTATCTGCACATGAAAACATTGAATGAGGCTAGGATCAAACAGGTTAAAGTTTATTACATTGCATTGCCACTTCTGGTATGGTTAAGAGTTCTATATAATTCATACTGTGAAACTATGTGCTACATCCAGTGAAATCAAACAAAGATAGGGAGCTTACAACAATTTAGACAGGTGTAGCTTTTGTAACACTTTATATACTGTGTGGTATATACTCTATGTAAAAACAAAACAAATAAAATTAATTTGTTAGCCATAAAATAGATTTCATGTGAATACTATAAGGTTTTCTGGCACTCACTGTTTTAGCAAATATACAAAACCTGAACAGGTTTTCACAAAAAGTGTGTATATTTCATGTTAAAAATGAATATGAGCTTGCATGGTTTCCTATCATATTTTGTCACTTTTCATTCTATAATGTATTACTTACATAAACTGAATCATACTTCTTTCGGTATAGAACGATTGGAGTTGGTAGTGGTACCGTCATATAATATGCCGGTTGGAGATTAGTACATGTTTTTAAGTTTTTTGGAAATGACACCAAATCTAAGCAAGAAAATAATAGTACATAGTTCTATTAAAATTGTTAATTAATAATGTCAGGGATAATACACCTAGTATTGTTATAGCAAAATAATACATTTTACTACTTGGCCATTCTATTGTTTTAGTGGCAAGACCTCCTCAACTTAGGCATCGAAGGACCATGATATATTAGTTTTACAGATTTGCATTCACAATTAGTTATCTACTTGGTACTCTCCCTGTTGTTAATGCTGGATCCGCCCCTGGCTCTATGACTGAGCGTATCATTACGATGTGCTATTACATTTGGGAATGTTTCTAGCACATCTTTGTTAAGAAAGATGCATGTTTTCAGCAAATGAATATATGCCATTTCCATGTCAGCAAGAGATTTTTACATGTCTGTGTTGTGAGGATAACATTTTAGTGAAATAAGGGAGTAAGAAACATAGAGTGTATTTTTATAATACTTTGGGACTTAGAAAGAACCATTCTACTCTATTGCTTCAATTCCATTTCCAGCTGCTCAGAAGAGCATCAACCTGTCCAGCTGCTACATCAAATCATGTATCATCTTAAATAATCCCCATTGACACTAGCAAATCAGTGTTATCATACTACTCAAATTATACAACCAGCTGCTTCAGTGAGATATATTATACTGGCCATCCTCACTTTACTGGACAGATTATCACTTATCTAAATACACTAGCACAAAGGCTCTGAGTAACATTCCTCTTTTAGAACTCTGTCTGGGAGGTATCCAGGGCTGATTAACCTAACGATAGGAAAGGCTTGCCTTAACTTGTTCCGAACCCAAGTTGATACTTGAACTACGAAGCTCCTTGACTAGAGTGCAGTTAGGGTAGGGTTACATGAATAAGTCTAGAGTTGCATGAATGAGTCATCATCATAATATGGGAATAATTCATCCTACAACATTGGAATATATAGATACTCAGGAATTTGAATATAACTAGTGACGTGGTTCGGCACAAGTGGCAACTGAAACTTAAATTTGAATGCTAGCTGCTAATTATATTTATTTGTTAATTAAATGTTTTAATTTAGTTTATTTGTACCATTCTTTATCAACATGCGACATTTCCACACACATAGACACATTTTCCCTGTTTATACCAGCACAAGACTTACATTGTTTTCTCTTCGTGATGTGACTATTGGACCAAGGAGTTTCACAAGGTATTATGTATGCATGTACTTCATATATATTTTACAGTAGTATTATATTAACTTCTTTTACTCGTTCATTAGTTTCAACATTTTTAGCAAAAAAACAGGAAACAAAAGTAGCAAAATTTACTCATTCCTATTACGATATTGTAATTATACCTTAAATTTATTGAAGGAAAAGTGTAATGGTACAATTCACAAAATTACCATTATTAATGTAAGGGTATGTAACAATTAAATACCTAAGAAATAATTGTCATTGTCATTTGCAAGCCAAGAAAAGATGGTTTGCTTCACAATGTAGTGAAAATAATAAGAATGATAAAAGAAAGCTAAACAATGTCAAAGAAAAATATTATCCCTGCTACAACTACTCTATAGGACAGCTGTTTAAAGTGGCTAATTATTAATCTAATTAGCATCACTGCTGTCTGGCTTCCTCATGAGTGATCTGTGACCACATTTCTCTGACAACATCAAAAGCCCAGCATCCAATTTGCTGAGTGACATGAGGGTTAATTACTACCCCACATGAAGGTAATTCTAAACCATATTTACAATCCTCTGTCCAGTCAATTTGACCATTTACCAAAAAATGTTGCTCATTAGCTCTAACTAGACAAAGAATGGTAAAGAGTTATGTAAGTCTACAGCAGTCCCGGTTGTTATTACTGGAAAAATGAGTTACACAAAATTTAGTTACTTAGTCCAGTGGTACTTGTTCAATTATTCATGACGTAATTGCTAGGTCAGTAACTTTAGTCAAATACATAGTAAAATACCTATTAAATCAAAATGTTTTATTGAGATTAAATTAAGTAGTATCATTTAAATGTGAATATATAATTTCATTAAATTGAAATCTTGAGAACTTCATTGCTTAGCACAGTTTTGTACTATAATCAAAGGTACTTTATGAGCTTAACATGCTAAAAATTTGCACATAAATCAGATATTAATGTACTCAGCTGTATTCAAAGGGCAAACACTGAAACATAGTCAAAATGTCTGCCAAATTGAAAGTACTGTATATCCTAATACCTGTGCAAACTCCTTCCACTGTGCTTTTGTAGAATCCCTTGTTGCATTCACAAGAAGTGGTAGTAACATCTGGAAGAGACGAACAGGTTCTTGGGTGGGAATTTCCCATGCACGATGAATTAGCAACAGCTATACAGTTGCCTAAAATGATATAAAATTATAGCTCACTGTACTGATATTCTGTGCTATATAATCTTTAGAAGGCTCTGTACTCTATGAAGTTAACTATTAAAGACTAATTAGTGACGCTTGTAATCTAATAGATGAGTTAATTATAAAAGTTTTGTATTGCTAAGTGAAGATAAACTAATTTATTACTTAATTTTATAGAAAAATACTTGATAACCATAGACACTTTGTTAATTCACTTACCATCTATTCTGTATGCTCTTGTTAAGATATCTAATAATTCTGACGATAGTGATCCATTCTGTCTGGCAAACTGCAAACCATCAATATGGTTCGCAGCATTGAATCCTATGAGGTATTGAGTGTCTTCTTGCAGATGGTGTGTATTATTGTACAGAAACCTTGACAATGTCCTTTGCCCATCAGTTAACAGAATGGCCTGAATCGTGTATCGTATGGTCTATAATAATATGTTAACATTGAATAATAGAATAATGAAGTGAAAAGGTAATTATGTTATATATTGTTATGCAACAATATATATAATTAATATTTATACATGTGGAAAACTCTGTCTGTCATTTGTCTGTCTGTTAAACTACTCAAATTCGCAAACAGTTGCATGTCATTGTGGTCTTCTAAGTTGAATTGGCATGAACAAAAGCATAATAAATGAGGAGTGACTGCAGTTAGTCTTGTGTGTCCAATGGCAAGCTAAAGAAATGGAAGTAAAAGCACAACAATACTGCACATGAAGAAGGAGTGGCTACCAAGGTTTGCATTTGCTGGAGTTTAGTGATGTCTGTTGAGTTTGTAAGGAAGAGTTCCGTATTTTTGTAATTTCGAACAGTATTTTAGTTTCTGTGTAGGGAATTGCAGAGGTAAAACCTGACCTAATGAAGTGTACTGCCATAGGAGACTCGATAGTAAATGACAGCTCAATTGTTTGACAATGAGCATATTTCTTATTCATGTACATGTAGGTTAGGTTTTACTGTTGAATTAATGTACGCATGCAATAACATTTATGTTCTCAGAAATATCAGTGAAATATGGGAGAGTCTTGATATAATCACTACTATTAAGTTTACGCTGTGATTATTTGTGTGCTTCTTGAAAAAGTTTAACCTCCAGTTCCTACATTAAAGTAAAAAGTTGTACATTTTTCATTATAATTGTGTGTACATTAATTAAAATTTAACCGCGATTGGCACAATATAAGAGAGATATTCAGCAAGTAACAATAATATTCTAATGATATCATGGAGTGTAAGCCAGTGATTGATTAGCAAGAAGAAATGAAAGTACATAGCTTCATTAGTAAAAGTAAACAATAATGATAGATGGCAAAGAAGACACTCTATGACAAGTGTTATACAAACGGGGGATCACTGATTATGTATTTATCACAAACCATTTGACAGAGACATCATATTTTATTATGGTATATAGTGCCCAAGTCAGTAACAGTCTGATTTCACATTTGGCTGTCTGTGAAAAGTTCTTTAATATTTATTTATAATTTCTTGTACCACATGTAATTTGAAAAAGCAATTGTTGTAATTTTAAGGGTCGCTGCACATAGCAATGTGCACCGCCTGTAGATCCGGACATTAATTTATTCCCCGCCAATAGCCCACCATTCGATAATACGCGAGCAGAAACAATTGTGCAGTAGTAGCAGAAGTATACTTAGCGAATTTGTGTTGTTTTAGTTCAGCTTCTCGTTGTCTCGTAGCCGTTTACAGCAACTCTCCATATGTCGTCTGAACTCACATGGCAGGGTGCACCAGGCTTCTTCTCCTCCTGCAGCAGTTCTCCAGGCTCTGCACACCTGAACTCAAGCGGATGGATCCAGCAGGCTCGATTTCTGAGGAACAAAGACTTCCTAAGCTGCACAGACCTAATACATTCACATCGGACTATTTCCAAGAATCTGCTCTCTCTTCTTACTCTCTTGTATTTGTTATATTGATATCCATTTACTCTAGATATAGGTGGGCTCTTTTAGAACCAATACAAACCAATTGAAAAAAATTGCTCGCGTACAGGGAGTACGAGAAACAGAGGCGGGGCTATTTCTTAAGCATTGCAAGTGGAATTAAAGTTCCAAATTTTATATCTGTATTTCTTGGAATCTAATAGTGAGAACGACAAAAAAAAATTTACACATGGGTAAACCTTAAAAAAATGAACTGCACCACAACGAGAATTTATCAATATCTTATAAATAGAAAAAATTGCGAATAAATCATTAAGTAATATTGAAATGGAAAAGAACTCGTCTTGCATTCGAGTATTGGCTTGGCTAGTAGTGCACAAAATTGCGGAGCTACCACTTACTACACCGCTCCAAAAAAGTGCTATAAAGTTTTATAACCGCCCCGATATTTCTTCCAGATTTGCTATAAAATTAGTGAGCGGTGCCTTCGGCACGTATTTTGTCCTTGTGTTGTAGTGGAGAAGACCCTGTAAGTATATAATAGTAGTAATCGTGCATAGCAACTATCAACAAAAAATTGCGCAGGCAGTGTGTGGCCACCCTTAATAATTACAATTTCTTGAGCCCCTCTCAAAAAATAGTTATTTTAATGACCACCTTTGATAGCTGTGTAATTGATAATGGTGATGATTATCTTGCTGATGTAATTGTAATAACAACAACACTGATACATATACCTATAATTTCAAAGTTCAGAGAATTAACAACTGTAGAGGGACCAGCTAACTGTAACCACAACTTCACTGGTAGCTGCATTAGTTATCTGTATCAACTTATCAACAAGCACATCAGTAGCTGCAGCCATCATAATTGGGTAACTTTAGAATCACAAGGTTAACTATAAACAGAGTCATTGTAGTATAAATGACTTTCAATTAGTTTGTGGAGTTTTTGTGTTTGATAATATTTGAATCAACCTTAGACAAATCTTTGAGTTTGACATACAAAAAAAACTTCACAAGGACTCTAGTACTACAGTAAGGGCAAATTGGGAGTAACATTTACTGAAGTAGTGTTCAGGCCCCTCCTCTTCCCCTCACAACAACTACTTGGTATAATTTAAGTGTTCAATGACACCTAACTTACTGAACTGTTGACATGCGCTGTATATTCCCAGTTTGTAGTGAATAGCAATGTTGCATTGAAGTCTACTCTTCCTTCTTCTGTTTGGAAAATATGCAGATACTCTTGTATTGTCTCATAGTCAGTTGCATTCCAATAGCAAACTTGCTCAATAGTTGAGGGAAAGGTCCAGAAAGGAGCGATCATGGGAATGCTTTTATTAAATAATGGATTTGTCAATTTTATAGTTATTGGAGTATTCAAGATAAATCCACCAGGAATTTCTTCAGTAAATGTTAGTGATCCCCGAGTATTTATCTATATGTGGAGTAACATGAACAGTATGGACAAGTTACTGAGAAGGAACCCTATATTACTTTACTATTGCTTTTTAATGCATTCTTGAATGAGAGCTATGACAAAACAGAAATCACACAATTTTTTTATGCTAGTGCAGCACTTAAAAAGCTTATAATATAGCTTTATAGCTAAAAGAAAACTTTTTTGATACATACTTTTTTCGATTTAATACCTCCGATCTAATGAATACATGTGGTTTTTTCTCACTACTAATCTATTATTTATTACTTACATAAATTGAATCATACTCCTGTCTGTATAGAATAATTGGAGTTGTAAGTGATACCTTCTTAAAGTATGGATATTGTCCATTGATGCACGATTTTGATTCATTTGGAAGAGACACTATACCTAAACAATAAAGAAACCGAAGAAAAGTTGCCGAATAATAACTACACCTTGTAATGTCACAACCAAATAAATTAAGAATAATTGTATGATTCAAATAATAATAAATAATAATTATAATGATAATAATGTCTATTAAATGACAATACCATGTAACATTATAGCAAAATGCATTAAATGTGTTCTTTATACATTATTATTCAGATACTCAAATGATAATTTGAGTGAAATCATTTTGAACATAATTTATTAATCTAGGCAATTGGTATTTGGGCAATAATCAGGGGTCCAACAAGTTATCTCAAAACATTATTGTGCTACTACAGAAACATGTCACCAATACAGGAACTTTTAGGCTCATATCTTGAAGAATGGAGTTACGTGTAATTGACCATCCAAGAAACCATACAAAGGCTACATGTACTAGTTTGTATAGTTACAAATTAATCTTGTATGATATTGACTGAGCACAACAAAGCCTATGCCTTAATATATATTATGCCTCTAATTATTCCTCTAATAGTACAGATCCCTTTTTATAATGTGTAAGCTGTATCGTGTCATTGCATGTTTCTTTAGTGTTCAATTTTTTTGGTTCACTCACATTACTTTGTACATAATATAGTGTTCTAGTATCACATGCCCATAATGTAACAATTTAAAAAGCTAACAAGGAAAAATAACATAGGAGTCTCAAAGAGCAACAGAACCACAGCCACACCTTTGTACACTGCACACAGCAATATAATTAGGCAGTTTTACTAGCTCATAGTGGGCACTTCTTGATATTCAATTACCACTAGAGATTATTGTCTTCTGACATGTGTACTTGCTTCAATTCTATGAAAGTCTTGAAATCTATTTCATTCTTAGCAAGCTAGCTGCTTAGCTAAATTGTGCACAATTAAATACATCAAATGCTCTCAGGTCACTTATATAATACTATTAATTAGTTGTATAACTACTATATACTTTTGTTGTAACATTTTTCTCCTTCAGTATTTGTATGTCCTGTAGAGTGTTTCACTTAAAAAAAAAATTTTTTTTAACCATTAACTGCTGACTAAAAGCCAATACTTACCTCTGCAGACTTGAAATGAATGAAGAGATAAAACTAGAATAGCAGTAGGTAAGAAATAATAGCCTAATGCAGCCATAGTTGTCTCTGAAAACTTTGAGTTGAAACTTAATCTTAGTTAAGTTGTAGCGGATCCCAGCTATTTATTTATACCAATTCTTCACGGGATGAAGAGAAAATTAGGTGAGGACAACTCCGGTATTTGGTCGCTGCAAATTGGTGACTGTTACTGCGGTACTCTTTAACAATTCTTAGCGGTCTATAATCCGGTTTAGACCCGATGCTCGGGTTTTCTCGTAATTCCTGGTTACCTTCCCATTTATGGACTTCCCCATTTTAATCCAATCCCATTGCTGTCACGCAAGTCAAGTTAATTGGACTATAATTTCCTTGCCGCTGCTGATAACAATATTATACTGCCCATAATAAATCTTCTCGTAGTAAAAGTAGTATTGTAAATGTTTCGCTGCCAAGCTTTTCTTATCGATTGAAAGTAAAAACAAAAACGAATAAATTAGTAGGCATGCCTGTTCATTCTAAAATTTAGTCGTTAGTGAAATATATACTAGAAGAGTTCGTTTGCTTTATGGATTTTCATTTAAGCGTATTAAACTTGCTACTTTAATTACGTGAAATTTGGTGTACCTATAGCACAGTATATAGCTTAATGTTTCATATTTTTGTCCCCTCCTATTCATTTTGATGTATTCTCAAAAACAATTTCGGCTGTCTCGAATTCGAAAAGACCACTTTCTAAAGTACAAGCACTCTGAGCACTGAGCTAAGACAGCTAAGGGCAATCGATTATTTTATACAGTTATATACTGGTATTGCTAAGTGAGTCTTTGGACAGATGGTTAAATTTCCGAGACAGGAAGACTAAAAACAATCTGTAGTAACCTAATACACTTTCCAAGAAATATGTATATTTTTGGAATCAATACAAAGTTAATTACTATATACACTTCCTGCCAGTGTCCTGAAGTTCTGCAAGTGCCCTGAAGTTCTGCAAATATGGAAAGTGCAGGAAAGCAAACAGGATAGTAGCCACTTACTGGAAGTATAACAGGAAATCTGGAAAAAAAAATTCCAGTGGGTAATGCTCTGCTACAGTTTCAAATTGTGAAATATAGTTATTATAGCCAGTCTAACAAACAAAGGTCATTGTAGTGGTGTAAATGTTGTACTATATTTAATATCATGCACCAGTGAATATATTGGAATATAATTATGGGTTAATGTTGTGTTAGCATGTTATACTACAATATGCATAGACCAGTAAAACATCTGCTACTGCATGTTGATTCTAGTACTATGTAGTAAAGAAAGATGTATACACTCGTGCTTGCAGTTTAACCATAATATGTGTGCACGCAGCTTAAGTTTATATTTGAATATCAGTATTATTGTGTGGGTAGCAGACATATTGTATTATAATTAGCGAATTTTGAGTACATCTAATTAACAAAACTGTTGATAATATGCCATATTTTTTGGCACAAATGAAATACTTTTCATTAGGAGTCTAGTGTATGTCAGATAAGCATGCATTTGTAGCAATTGTGCATCAGTTATATAAAATTATGTATCAAATTTCAATAGAACAAGCACTTGATGCATGTGATCAAAACAATTGAGCTAATGCCAAGAGACAACAGTATTTTTTAACTGAAGTAAGAATAAATATACACTTAATGAATACTGTCATAAGTCCAGTACATATGAATTCGTGATGTGTAGAACCAGGACATCCATGTACAATTAACTATTGACTGCAAGATTGCTTAACGCTGTATTAATGTTAATGGATTCTGTGCACTTATTTTATTCTAGCTAATATTAGCCATGCATTACTTGCAATATCTCATATTGGTCAGATTTTTATACATTAATAAGCAAATGTTCCGTATGAAGTTTAAATTAAACTATTCTATATAAACATCACTCATAATAAAACAAATTGTAAGGGATGGTTGTAAACAATTAATGATGTGTACAAATGATACATACAAAGCCTTCAGCTAAATCAGGAACACTGGACCAACCAAGTTAAGCTATTATTATATTTCTCACAGCAATTTTTTGTATTCAAGATTCATGTCTAATTGTGATGACAATACTACCTCTTGATGATCTGGGGTGATGAGACAGCTTCTACTATTGGTAAAAGTGTAAGACTGTGCAGCTGCATGATACCTCTTCAAATTAATTAACAACAACAGAAAATGATGCAACACAGAAATGGCTATAGAAAGATATATAATAAAAGTATAAGGTCATCCAATTCCAAAATATCTTACTGTTAAAAGTAATTAACATAGCAGCTACTACTTACCAAAAAGACTAAATATGTCATCAACAAGAATGACATCAAAATTCAGTGTTAGCAGTAATTTGCCTTTTCATTATAATAAAAATATGTACTAACAGAGGAAAAAACAATGGCATATTTTAGTGAGAGAGTTCCAAGGAATATTTGTAGAAGTGGAAGTGTAGGATGGAAGTAAGTTGTATAGAAATGTCGTGCATGTCTGAAGAGCAATCATGCACGAACACAATACATGAGTTTGTGGGAAAACATCATTCATAAGGTACAACTTATACTAGTGTTCCATTGTGCAGTACAGTTATCTGTCTCGTATAGATAAAATTAAACCATGTGAATTTTAAGATCCAATGAATGTAAGCAATTAAGAATGTGTGTATTGATGCTCTAAACTTAATTGTAATGATAATATCTGCATACACATAATAATTGGCTATACATATACATAAAATTCAGGTAAAATTATGAATATATTGTTTTCTTGTGAGAAAAAAATGGACATTATTATTTAGACTAGATCTAGAAGATTAATGGACTACTTAAGTTTATTGAAAGACTTCATGTTTCTATTTATAACATAAGCAAATCACTAACTAAAATGTGAATTGTAAAGGATAAAAATACAGATTTTGTGATAATAACAACGGATTGATAGAGAAGTTATCTTAAACTTTATCTTAACAGTCACATGATTATTTACATATTAAATATGTTTTTGTGATAGTTTACTAAATTTTTTAGTATCAGATGATTCAGGCATCAGTGGAAGATAGTCTTTACATTGGCAGAGATGACACCTTCTGTTCAAGACATTGAAAGTTTGGTCTATCTGCAGGATCCAATGCCCAACAAGAAACTATTACATCATATCTACAGAAATATTAATCATTGAATTAGCTTAATAGAAATTTACAATCAAATGTTGTATTCACAGTACGTATACCCAGCTAGTGTTAAAAATGTCAAATATGCACGTAAATATTGCATGAAAAATGTATGGAACTAACTAATATATTTTTTTGAGAACTTTAGCAAGATGTCGTAATGTTAAGTTTAATTAACATAATATTGGGTGTTAAAACAAGAAAATTTGCTATTATCATAAGTGGCGATCGAGCGAAGCAAGCAAAACACTATCAGGGGTAACACAACTGAAAATCGGGAATATTTGTTTATATTATATGTTTGGATGTACATAATATATCATTTTTGTACTTTGACCCTGGCATTTTTGTGTTAGTTCAACGATCCACCCCGTCCCAAATTTCATTAAACAGAATCCACTCTTTTATGATCATTACCCGCATCTTCTAAAAATTGAATTGTTTACCATTTTGAATTCTTTTGCAGGTGCAGTTAAAACTTGCCGAGTTCCATTTTAATTCGAGTTAGTGGCAGTGATAAGTTAATGCGCTATTTGTCATAGTTATAAGTCTTATGCAAGAGAAAATTCATAGGTCATTAGACTAACTACCAAGGTAAGTCTTATATGAAGGTATGTTCAAGTGTGTGACAGTGTTGTGCGTTAGAGCTACTACTTAACTAAAGAATATAACAAAGAAAACTTTCAAATAACGTGACGTTTTTCTTTCAATTCAAAAAGTTGTGGGCTACTATGGCATTGAATCCTCTTTACCGTCAATATACATAAGTTAAAAACTCGACCTTTTTTTAAGTGTTTACAATGAATCATTTAAAAATAGTGTAACTTTAGGCTCAATCGCCATTTGTGCTCTAGCACATCACTAGTTACTTCAGCCAAGAATGACTGAATGTTCATTTGTATTCACTTAAGTGAAGTTTATTGACATTTTTAGGATGTGAACTAAGTCTTGATCATACTTTGCATTCTTCACATCATGATTTCGTCAATAATTTGTCTTACATAGAATCATTGCAGGCGGCATTTGAAGGTTTCTTCATTTGGTATCCTTTTTTTATGTTTTGAACGACATCTTTGTTCAATAATTCGGGATAAGGTTTGTCGCCGCAGCTAAATACTTCCCAACATGTGACCCCATATGACCACTGGAACAACACAAAGACAACAACAAAAGTTTTGAAATATTTGAAACATTCATGCAACTGTAAATTTAGATCCTTTTATAATACACACTATTCTATCTTTCCAGGTTTTTCATAAATGGGTTATTTATTGCTTCATTCGTGATCTGTGTTAATTGTGAATGAAAACTAACTTTCATTTTTCTTGATGTTTGTTGTGTAGCTTTGTAATCATAATTTTCTACATTATTAACTGAGTAATAGCTTTCTGATTAAGCTGCTAGAATTCAGAGTTGAGCCAGAACTAATACAAGAAATACATGGCTTTGCCAATGTAATTAAATGTTATTTTAGAATTACAAGCATGGAAATTCTGCAGATTAAGACAAACATAAAAAACGAATTTTTGATAATTTCAATCCAAATATTTTGAATTCATTACAATGTTCTCTTCATTAATTAAATATCACCCAATATAATTAATTGCTACACCTACCACAATCGGTTTAGCAATATGGCTCCTAAACTTTAAATCACCTCCTTTGCACTCATTCACACATTCACATGTACATGAAATAATGGTGTGTTTGAACTCATATTTTAATGAACTGGCATCTTCTACAAATACTACGAAAAATGATGACAAACCTTTTCACTTCTAAAAAGTGGCCCTGATAATTTAACAACTCGTGTAACGAATGTTTTCTTTTTATTTATGTGATGTTATTCTGGTACAATTTCATGGTAGCATTGAATAAAAATATTAATATTGTGTATGTGTGTTTATGAAAAAAATAGATCACAAGTTTTCATTTAACTTACTACATCTGAAGCCTCTGAAAACTTTAAACTGACTATACTTTCCACTGCCATCCATCGCACTGGAAGCTTTTCTGGTATTTCATCGATTAATTTAAAGTAGTCTTTATCTTCAGAAATAGTCACCGAGAGCCCAAAATCAGCCACTTTAATGTTGCCATTTAAATCTACCCTACAATGTAGAAAAATACCATACCATACTTACTGAAAACTGGCCCTCATAGCTTTAGCTTTAGTTTATACATTATTATAATGTCCAGGCGCATCCTGGACAGGAAGAGTGAACGTTTGGAACTGCACTGTTTTCCCCTTTTGCTTAATTAACCTGCCTTATTCATACCTCGCCTTTCTGGTGTCACCCCTTGCATTACTCCTACTTGTACCTTATTAACACTAATTTGTACTAATTACTACTGCCTCACACACACACTCATACTCTCTCCACTCACATAGACTCTTTGTCATTTTAGGGCCCTTGCCCTGGCCTCTCTATAAAAGAGTCAGGGTAGAGCCTCCAGTTGCTTTGCTATCTTGTTTGTACTTTTTCTTGCTGCTGAAATTATAGTGCTAGGTTACAGTGCGATTTTCCTGGCCTTCCTGCCTAGTTAACTGTCATCATATTATATATAATATTATATATTCATAATTTATAAATTTAATTATTTAGTTAGTTATTTAGTCATTCCACCAGTAGGTTTGATATTTTTAATTATCAAGATATATATAAAAAAGAACAGCACATGCAAATGGCTTACTGTAAGCTTTAGTGTTAAATGCTTCGTCTTATTAAGTCCATGTGAAACTTACAATAGGTACTTTACTGCTACAATGAGTTGCAGCTTCCATAATAATAACTGCATGCCAATTTGTAATTATACATTACTGTTGTAGCTGACTTGGCCTTCCAGCCTCATTATTAACTTACATACAGTTTCTTGCTGCCAAATCCCGATGGATAATTCTCTCACTGCTCAAGTACGACATTCCTTGTACTATTTGCAGGCACATCTGCAGCAACTTCCCTGTAGCTACTTCCTATTTATTAGCAGAAACAGAACGGAACAATGCATTATAAAATGAATACAATGGTTTACAGTACGTTCAAATATTCTGACGCTGCTTTAATTAAACCAAAAAAACCGTACTTGCCCTATCTGCTCAATTGTTTGACTAGTATGCAGTAACATCTCATTAAAACAAATTGAAATTTGCTTTGCCGTAACTTATTCTACTATGGATGTCTATCAGTGCTGACTTGTGAAGGTTGGAAAATGCAATAGTCAATTATTATTCCTAACTACAGCAAGATTTGAGCTTCAAATTCAAATATCAAAGTATGTATTCTATAACATAGCGTACCGCATCTGCTTTCGTTCCTTCAATATTAACCGGTAAGAAGTATTTCTCTTTGTTTTCGCTTCTTTTCAAGTAGTGATCAAGACTTCCATTCCACATGAATGGCATGATGATGCACGGGGAGAAATGATTGTCCACACTTACACCTATCAGGCCCAGAATGCTCGGGTGTGAAATATGAGTCATTTGTATGATTTCTTCAACAGCCATTCTGACTTCAAACGTACCTGAAATAGCTGGTGAAATAATGGTTTATAATACAACAACTAATAATAATAGCAATATTCAGTCATTCTCGGCTTAAATAATTATAATAATAGCAAAAAAAAATTCTCGTTCTAACAGCCAATATTATCTTACTTAAAACTTAACTTAGGATTAAGTTTTAAGTAACATATATGGCTGTTAGAATGAGAATATATTTGCCATTGATAGCAATATTGTTTGGTCTTTTACTTACTAAGCTACTATGGAATGATCTATAGTTATATTGCATCGATAAACACGATGGATATAGAGAGTTCTCACTTGCACTGTCAGTCTAAATGTGTGGTAATTCATATTTTGACTTCCTTGTGAAGCCTTCCATAACGTAGTCGTATGGTCAATCCTTACCATATTGCCATTTACTTAATCAGGGAAAATAAGTAAACAATCTCTGGAATCATACACAAAGTGAATAATTATCCCAGGGTCATCCAGGCACTTAGAGCCTGTAATATCTGCTTGCTCTGATGTACTAGTGAGGAGATTGACTTAGTTGTAGTAGCTGTTCACTACAAAAAAAGTGGCATTTCCTGAGTACAGTTTGAGTCAGAAATCAACATGAAATGTCAGGCTTGACTTTCATGAGTTACAAATGAACTATCAGGTACAGGAAATTTCACATTCTACTCTAATTTCATGATGTGCATGAAATATGATATGCCCTGGTAATGTAATTCCATGAAATGTGATATTTCTGAAAAATTTCATGAAAACATGAAATTTGGATTTCCATAGCTATTTCACGGAACATGAAACATGGACTATAACTGCAATTTCATGATGTTAGAAATTTCAGATGTTTTATAATGGGGCTTGTGTTTCCATCTGTTCACATCTATAGCTAAACTTTGTTCAACAGCTGTTATTTGAATAAAAAAGAATATTAATTCTTTCTAAAATTAGCTATTTAGCTTTTACTTAGACATTTGTTTCCTTGTTTATGCATTTTTAAATTTACACTACATGAAAAAGCCGAGTTTACAAGGATTTTCACAAATTTATATGCAGCATATACATCGTAGTTTCCTTTCTTTTACCAAGACAAGTGTACAGGCACAATAGATCAAGTAACACCTGAGGTGTACTAGG
>WLWD01003618.1_pt1 | contig 58284 bp, 29 predicted proteins | sample 6712731 | NCBI WGS metagenome assembly WLWD01 (sample SAMN12718690, study PRJNA576275) | sponge metagenome | isolation source: marine sponge | host: Mycale hentscheli | place: New Zealand: South Island, Marlborough, Capsize Point | collected 2014-11-01 | reverse complement strand
ATAAATAAACTAGTGGTGTGCTTGAGCACAAATGGCGAGCGAGCCTAAAGACTGTACTATTTTTATATGAATGATTTTGACTTCTAACACTGAAGCTACTGAATATAAGGTCTTTTAATTTACCATACAGGGTAAAGGGATTTCAGTGCCATAGTAACAACTCTCTGCAACTGCTTGGAAGGAAAACAACAACAAAACAATACACGTTATTTAAAAGTTTTTTTTGTGATATTCTTTAGCTAAGTAGTGGTTGTAACACACAATGCTTTGACACAACAACTGGACATGCACCTACACAGACTTACCTTCGCAGTAATCTAGTGAACAATGTATTTTCAAGTAAATACTGTTGTGCACGGCTTATAACCATAACAAAGAGCGCATTGACTTATCACCGCCACTAACTCGAATAGAAAAACTGCACCCGCAAAACAAGAAGCAAAGGTAAACAATTCAATTTCTAGGGTGATACGGGTACTGATCGCTAAACCAGAGGATTCTGTTTAGTGCAATTTGGGACGGGGTCGAACGCCGAGCAAACACAAAAATACGGAGGGTCAAAGTACAAAATGACATACGTACGTCCATATATATAAATAAACATCCCCGATTTTCGATTGTGTTACCCCTGTAAGTGTCTCGCTCGCTACGCTCGCTCGCCAATAAATAAATAAACAAACATCCCCGATTTTTTCATTTTTACCCCTGTAAGTGTCTCGCTCGCTACGCTCGCTCGCCGATAAATGTATGTATGTATGGATTGTACGTATGCCCTTTAAAAGCGCGCGCGGGGAACTTTTTTCTCCAAAAACACGGCTTTTTAGGCTTGACCCCACTTTATTCTGAAACTACAGCATTAAGCAAGCCTTACTTTATATTTAAGCGCAGAAGTGAAAGAAAATTCCTGCAAAAACGCTTGCTTTTCAAGAAACAAAAAGTTGATTCGACCGGTTACTATGGCATTGAAGACCCTTTTCCAGACTTCATTTCAAAACTTCGCCGTTTTATGGGGGGATACGGAGTGCCGGTTGTTGGTTGTCAAGAGCCGTTGGTAGTCAGAATGCCGTAGTATTAATGCTAAGGAAGTTACTACTTCTCGAGGGAAGCTGAGATAAGTACGCAATTCCATATTTGTTAGCTAAATATGCAAAATTAACTCTGGCCTTTCTTTTTTGTAGCTAAGAGCTAGTCAACAGTGACTGGTAAATTCAAATAGTCAGATTGGCTCAAATTTGGTACTACAAAAGTTACCACTGCTCAAGAAAAGGAGGTAAGAAAGTAATTTTGTATTTGTGTGCTAAAATTGATTGTCTTTTGTTTTTGTAGGTGAGAGCTTGTTGTCAAGAATTCAAGGTAATTCAGGTGGTCAAAGTAACTTCAATTTGATACTACAGAAGTTATCAATACTCAGGAATGATGTAAGTAGTAATACCATATTTGTTGGCTAAAATTATTATCAGAATGGTTGATGTTTGATGCTACAAAAGTTACCATTAATGAGGTAAGAGAGTGATTTTGTATTTGTTTGCTGAAATCAAATGTCATAACTGCTATTATAGTGTTTGCAACATTATACATACTATGTTACCTAACTATCAGGCTCGCTCGCCATTTGTGCTCAAGCACACCACTAGTTATAACTACTGTTGTTGTTTTAGCTATTATTTCATCATTATTGTTATTGGCGAGCGAGACACTTACAGGGGTAACACAATCGAAAATCAGGGATGTCAGTTTATTATCGAACGAGCGAAGTGAGCGAGATAATATTAGGGGTGGATAATGCAAAATCGGGTATATGTTATATGTATGTATGTATGGATGGTACGTATGCTCTTTTAACGCGCGCGCTTCTAATTACGTAAGTTAGGTAAAGCGTTCACAGTTCCAATATTTTTCAATTAACGAGCGCGGAGAATCATACTACACTGCCTTACGCAACTTTGTTTCAAACAAAAAGTTTACAGATACTCTCTTCTTGAAACAATTGTGAAGTCTTTGTCAAGCTGCGCTTCTTTGCCACTGCTTTCGAAGTTTATTCAGGTAATTCTGTTAGTTTAGTCTGGGATCAGAGACTTTAGATTCTCTGATGCTAACTGAGAATGGAAAGGGTTACACTGTGCACTACAGTTAGATGTAATTTCTGTCCTATTTTTCTGTAAAAAGAGTCTGCTCGCTCGCCATGCATTTGCGCTATTCGAGCGCACCACTAGTAAATTTATTTGTTTGTATATATGTTTGGACGTACGTATGTCATTTTGTACTTTGACCCTCGCGTTTTTGTGTTAGTTATGTGGTCGACCCCGTCCCAAATTGCACTAAACAGAATCCTCTGTCGATCAGTACCCGTATCACCCTAGAAATTGAATTGTTTACCGTTTTGAATTATTTTTCGGGTGCAGTTCAAACTTGAAAACTTAAGGGACTTCCATTTCTATTCGAGTTAGTGGCAGTGGTAAGTCAATGCGCTCTTTGTCATGGTTATAAGCGGTGCGCAACAGTATTTACTTGAAAATACATTGTCCACTAGACTACTGCGAAGGTAAGTCTGTGTCGGTGCATTTCCAGTTTTGTCAAAGCATTGTGTGTTACAACCACTACTTAGCTAAAGAATAAACGTGTATTGTTTTGTTGTTGTTTTTTTCCCTTCAATTCAAGCAGTTGCAGAGAGTTGTTACTATGGCACTGAAATCCCTTTACCCTGTATGCGAGATTAAAAAACTGGACCTTATCAGTAGCTCCAGTGTTAGAAGTCAAAATCATTCATATAAAAATATTATAGTCTTTAGGCTCGCTCGCCATTTGTGCTCAAGCACATCACTAGTTACGCACGCCACGTTGTGCCCGGTTTTCCCGTAGACGGTCACGTATATGTTTGGACGTACGTATGTAATTAAACGCGCGCGCGCGAACTTTTTTCTCCAAAAAAAAACAAGGCTTTTTAAGCTTGACCACAGTTTATTCTGAAACTACAGCATTAAGCAAGCCTTACTTTATACTTAAAGCTCCATTTCTCCAAAAAAAACAAGGCTTTTTAGGCTTGACCCCAGTTTATTCTGAAACTACAGCATTAAGCAAGCCTTACTTTATACTTAAAGCTCCAAAGTGTGAGAAAATTTCTGCGAAAACGCTTGCTTTTCAAGAAACAAAAAGTTGATTCGACCGGTTACTATGGCATTGAAGACCGTTTTCCAGACTTAATTTCAAAACTTCGCCGTTTTAGGGGAGATACGGAGCTAAAATTACAAATAATAACACTGGTTTATTTTTTATCGTAGCTGAGAGCTTGTTCAAGAGTTACTGGTAATTGAGATTATCAGAATGGCAGATGTTTGATACTACAAAAGTTACCATTAATCAGGTAAGAATTTGTTTGCTGAAATAAAAGGTCATAACGGCTATTATAGTTTTTGCATGAACTAAGCTAAAACATAGTAACAATACTTAGTTTTATGTTACCTAACTATCAGGCTCGCTCGCCATTTGTGCTCAAGCACACCACTAGTCAAATAACTGATGAGTCACAAAGATTTTCACTGGAAGGTTATCTTCCATAATGACTTAGTATAATGGTAGTGACTCAATCGCTCATTTAATGACACCTCAATTTGTTACTGCAATAATACACTATAGGACATTTACTTATAATTGGAATAATTTGAGTAAAATATGCAATTTTAATTTTTTTAAAATAAAAAAAACATAATTAAAAAATTTTTGAGCATAATCTGGCCGGACCTAGTGTAGAACTCTATTAGAATTAGATTTTAAATTAGTTTTAATTGTTATGGACAAAAATTTTCATAATATGTGACCGTCTATAGGAAAACCAGGCACAACGCGGCACCCTTCGAAAAAATTTTTGTTGCACTTACGGAGTTGTCGGCGTCCAGATATTGAGCTCTCCAAGTTTTATCGTCGTAGCTTAAGTCGTTCCCGCTATAATAGACCTAACCGTTCCCTTCTGTCGGCTTAAAACAATACATTTTTAAGAAATCGATCGATCTTTTCTCGATATTACGCACGCCGCGTTGTGCCCGGTTTTCCCTTAGACGGTCACATATTATAATAGTGAATTGAATTCCAAATAAGCCATTGTAGCTATAATCTCTATCTTTATATAATATACTGAACATAGTATGTGTTAATTAGCTGCATAAATATTGGATATGCTACTGCCGTTATTGAAAATAAAATGGTCAATAAAACCACAAGAAACTCTCAACAATTTAAGCATGGATGTTTTAACTCAGGGGTAGATAATATTAAAATCACCAGTAACTTTATTCACAATACTAATAAAACATTGAGCCTAGGCTTATGGACTATGTATATCTACTTGCACAAAACGTGCTAGATTCATATAGCACACACTTGGACTCTAAGTTATCTGAGGTAAAGCTCAACAATATAGTATAAGATACCCTGTGACTAAAACAGTGCACATGGTCATCATACAGAGTTTAGATATATAGTATATTAGCAACAGGGTCTTCAGAAAAATTTAAATTATTTCACTAATGAACAGAAGGATACTCTAAATGTTATTGTATCGACAAAAACTCATTAAAAAAACTTTCTAGATATTATACAAACACACTGAAACAACAAATAGGACAGAGAAAGAATGAATTACTTCCAGCACGGCTTTGTGTGTGTGTTCAGTTAATAGTTTTAAAGAATAGAGCTATTGGTTACAACAATGAAGTGGTTGGTATGGATCTTGTGCTGCTATGGAACACTCGTTAGCATAAGTGCAACTAGTCAGTCAAAATATGAGATACAAGATAAAGTTGGGAGCCTCGCTGCTACTACCGTTACTCCATTTATGTGCCCATTTTGGCAGCACTATGGCAACAGTGGTCAATGCAAATGCGGAAATATCCCATTTGACATCATCAGTTGCAGAAATGACAGCATTTTACATGTACTAAAATTGTATTGTGCAACATTTGATGAAGAGACTCACACGGCTGAATTTGGCTCTTGCTTGTATAATTGTGAGGACTTTCAATCCGGCTATTATGTGAGTATATATACAACATATCCATCCAATACCTCAGAATTGAATGAGGCTTTGTGTGGCAAGTTTAACAGAAGAGGGAGTCTCTGTGGTAGCTGTAAAGATGGCTACTACCCACTGGCTTATTCCTACAACATGACTTGTGTGAGATGTGAGGACACTTGGTACAACTGGGTGGAGTACCTGGTCGTAGTGTACCTGCCACTCACTGTGTTCTACTTCATCATTCTCTTCTTCCAAGTCAACATGACATCCTCATATTTACTGGGATTTCTTACCTATTCCCATACAGTAAGCTTTCCAATGTTAGTGCGATTATTGGTATTAACTTATCATGAGAACTATCACTTTAAAATTCCTCTTCAAATTGGAATGTCGCTCTATGGTATTTGGAATCTAGATTTCTTCCGAATATTTAACCAGACCACATGTTTGAGACACAGCATTTTATTTCTAAGTGTATTAGAGCTGGTTTCTGGGATTTACCCTTTGTTTTTGATCCTGTTAACTTATACTGGAGTTTATCTCTATGACAACAACTACAGGCTTGTCACAATAGCAATAAAGCCAATATGTGCACTGATAAAAACATTTCGTCTCAACTTTGAAATAAAGACATCTCTCATTAACTCATTTTCAACATTCTTTCTCTTGTCAGGAAATAAATTGTTTGCCACAGCGTTTGACTTACTAGCTGCTTCTGAATCCTACACTCTAAGCCAAACTGGGGAACTTGGCAAAATGTACAAACTGTATCTTGATGGAAATGTAAAATACTTCAGAGGGATTCACGTTCCTTACTGTGTTCTGGCTGTAATCGTGCTGATCATGTTCATTATTCTACCAATATTGTGCTTTCTTCTTTATCCTTTCCAGATAACACAGAAATGTATTTCATGTCTACCTACACGGTTGCAAATTCTTGTGCATACTTTTGTGGACACTTTTCAAGGCTCCCTTAAAAATGGAACTGAATCAGGAACAAGAGATTACAGATGGTTTTCGCTCTTTCATTTTGCTTTTCGAGGATCGTGTCTGGCTTTATTCCTTATAAGCTCCAATTTAACGTTACTTTTACTTGTAAGCATCTTATTGACGTCAATATGTTTGAGTATAGTAGCTCTTCGACCATTTAAGGAAAACTCCAAAGAAAACCTTTTGAACTTTTCTTTTTTGCTGTACATGGCATCCGTTTACCTGTGCATTGTCAGCAGCACGATAGCTGCCTATAAGTATGTGAAATATGTAGAAGTTTTACAAACTGGAACTTATTGTATGGTCCTTGCTCCTCTTGGATATATTACAACATTTGCAATTTATAAGTTATGGAAAGTTTTTAAACATTCCAACAGGCATTAATAGCATTTCTCGTGTGAAAGCATTCAATAACTCGAGGATCATAAGACAGTCATCACACAAAAGACATTTATGTAACTTGAAACACATTTTATACATTAGATTATATAATTGTTGTGTAGCATTTGAATCTCTCTAGCATTAATATTGTGCCCTAAACAAGTATTTCTGCTTCTTTAAAAAGATAGTTGAGTATTTAAAAAGAAAATTAATTTTCAATGCATTATTGGCGAGATGGGTGATAAGTATAAACTGAGTTTATTTGTTCCAACTGTGTTGTAAGTCTAATCCAGTACAGCCAACATTTCTGCTGTCGCAGCAAGAAGAGTACATGAGAATTTTCTAATGATACAGAAAACGATAATATTAGCTTGAAATGAAATGATGTGTATGTCAAATAGTATATTCTCCTGCTGGAAATGAAAAATGGCATGTGAAATTATCGCAAACTTCACCCTGACAGCCATCTGTCAAGACAGTAAGTAGCTACAATATTCTAGCTGTGCATTACATTATAAGTATATTTTTGTAGGTCTTCAAAATGTACTTTGAGTGCACTTCTGAATGTAGAGGCTCATTTTTGTCCTTTATTTAAAGTGTGAACTGTGGGTGACAAGTAAATAGTTTATTTGTTGAACTAAAATAGGGTTATGGCCTCTCCTTGACCAACTAGGAGAGAAAGAGCTACTGGCAAGTATACAGTAGGAAAATATCTACCCTCTTATCTCCAAACCATCAAGACAGAATACCACTGCCAGCCATACCCCAATACTAAATGAGTGATGATGGCCTGCATGAGTCCAAGGAGACTGTGTCACTGTGCACAGTGAGTAAGCCCCAGAAGAAGCAAGGAGGTTTTTATTCCAGAAGATAAAACAGCTGCATCTGACTCTACACAGTTATTACACTTATTGACACAGATATAAATATATTCAGGTAATAAGATGAATATTTAATCCAATTTAAAGATTAAGTAAAAATGTTTGCATTTGCTGTAAATATTTGTCCTCATGCTTTGTGTCTTAGTCTTCTCATGAATGTAGCAAACTGCCTGTAAGTTGCTCTAACTTTTGCCACACAGCTGCAACTTTTTGACCTTGATGAAGGGTTCGAAATAAGGATTGTAATAACAGGCTTTTCTTGAGCGATGTGTATAGACTCCAACTGAAAAAAACTATCCTTCACAAGTTGGTAATTCATTCCAATCACCCAATTCTGATTCATTGTGTCTGACATAAGTGACAGAGTTTGTGGCCTCTTCAGGGTCGACAACCACATATAACCTGGAATATTTTTGGAATCATCCCTTTAGCTAAGTGTAACCTGTAAATTTTATTCCAAAGAGTGTGTACAATGAAATGAAATATTAAATTTGGGGGAAATCCATTTTTTAACACTAAACGCTATTGAAAACCCTTTACCAGAAAATTTTCAAAATTATATATATTATATCTCGACGTAGCAGTGATATGGATTACTATATACATAAGATGGCAGAGTCTCTTTAATTTGGGAGGGGGCTAAAATAAGTCAGGTCATATGTTAAATATACTGGCTGTCTAGCTAATATCACGAAACTACAAAGTGTTCTGACTTTGTGTGAGCAATTATAGGTCATGTTATTCCTAATTGTTGTAATATAATATAGCATTAACATTATATTCACTTGATTCACGCATTCAGTCACACCTTACCAACTGTCGTTTTGTATCATCCTTTACCAACTTTAATGTTTTGTGCGTCACATGAAACTTTATGTACGAAAGAGAATCTAAAGTAATTAACAGGTTATGGGCCCAGGACGCGCATGATTTGGACAGAAAGTTGTAGCTAAAGGTTGGTTGTCAGTGTTTTGATCGTACTCAGTTGTGACTTGTGTGAAAGTCGTTCCGTCAGCAAAGTCGTTAGAGGCGGTGTTTGTTTTTTTCGTTGATTTTATTGAAATTCGAGTGTGTGATTGAAAATTATATGTAAGTGTAAATTGATTGCTAATTACTGCATTATGGAAGAGAAATGGTATGTGGAAAAACTGGAAGGAACAAACTGGATGACCTGGAAATTTCAGTTGCGTCACTTTTTAATAGCAAAAGGATTATGGAATTATGTCGATGGGACAGCTGTACTTGCAGGAGAGGCCACTGCAGAAATTAGAGAGAAGTTCAAATCAGAGCAACAAAAGACGTTTTCTATCATAGTTATGTCTGTATCGTCTTCATTGCTGTATCTCATTACTTCGTGTGAATTGCCCAAAGATGCATGGGATACCTTGAAGAAACACTTCGAGCGAGATATCTTGGCCAATAAGCTTTATTTGAAGAAACAGTATTTCAGAAAGAAAATGTGTGAGGGAACTCAAATTAATGCACATCTAAAGGAAATGAAAGTCTTGGCTGACAAGCTTGCTTCAATTGGTGCCCCTATCTCTGATGAGGACCAAGTAGTTACTTTATTGGGAAGCCTACCATCTTCCTTTAGTCCATCATGAGCAGAAACTGAAATCGAAAGAGAGATCATCTGGTGGGGTCAGCCCACAAGATACAGCTTTGCTTAGTCAGCAATGTAAAGGACCACCGATTTGTTGGCATTGTAATGAGGTTGGTCATGTCCAAAAGTATTGTTACAAGAAGAAAAATAAATCATCGCATGGTGCTGCTGTTGTGGAAGAAGATTTCGATGAAGCACATGGTGAAGGGTTTTTTGCTACTCCTGTCTCTAGTGATGAATGTTGGTTGGTTGACTCTGGGGCTTCCAGCCACATGACTAGCAACAAGAGATATTTTGCTAGTTTCAAGGAATTTGATAAACCAGAAGATGTGCACCTTGGTGATGGACGAGTAGTACAAGCGTTGGGAGTTGGAAGCATTCATATGAAGATGATGTTTAAAGTCAGTCGTCCAAAGCCTGCCACCATGCATGATGTACTTTATGTTCCAAAGCTAGCGTGCAATCTTTTCTCTGTTCGAGCAGCCACCAAAAAAGGGAATCAAGTTAAGTTTGGTCAGAGAAGTTGCTGGATTCGAAATAGCAGTGGTTATTTATTTGGAGTTGGTGCTCTCGTGGGAAAGCTAATCAACTGGATTGTGAAGTGAAGTATTCAGTGGGAGAGCATGCTGGATCTGTAGCTGAAAGAAAGAATCCTTGGCATGAGCGACTTAGGCACTTAAATTATCAGCAGTTGCATAAGATGGTGGATCAACATTTTGTAACCGGAATCAAATTATCTGCTCTGACTGACAGGTCACTTTGTGAAGGATGTATAGTGGGAAAAATGCAACGTAAGCCGTTTAAGATGGTAGACCACAAGCAATCAAGCAGAAAGTTAGAGTCGGTTCACAGTGATGTTTGTGGGGCCGATTCAAATTGATTCACTTGGTGGAAACAAGTATTTCGTCACTTTCATTGATGATTATTCTCATTGTGTCTCTGTTTATTTCATCAAGCACAAATCTGAAGTTCCACAGAAGTTTCAAGAATTTGAATCTATCGTGACAAATGAAACTGGCCAGAAAATTGTGAAATTGAGGACTGATACTGGTACAGAGTATTTGTCCACCGAATTTCAGGAGTATTTGAAATCAAGAGGAATACAGCATGAGCTCACTGTTGCCTACACACCGCAACAAAATGGGATTGCTGAAAGAATGAATCGGACTACTCTCATGGAGTCGGCCAGATCAATGATGTATCATGCTCATCTTCCAAAGAAGTTTTGGGCGGAAGCCATTGCAACGGCAGCATATCTAAAAAATCGTTCAATCACTGCATCAGTCAAAGAGATGACGCCGTATGAAAGATGGTATGGTCGTAAACCTGATTTGGGACACCTTCGAGTATTTGGTTGTGTTGTGTATTCCCTGGTTCCTGACTGCACCAGAAAGAAATTGGATGAAAAAGCAGAAAAGCTTCGGTTTGTTGGCTATGGAAATAATTCAAAAGGTTATCGTTTATACAATGAGGTCTGCAACAAAATCATAACCAGGCGCGATGTAATTTTTCACGAAACTGAGTTTTCCATGAACGGTGAGCACCAGCATTATGTTGAAGACTTGAATGTACTATTTCCACAGAAATCTCCTGAAATTGAGAATGAAGAGAGTGAGAATCTGGAATCTGCACAAGATGCTGCCTCCAATGATCCAGCAGTTGCAACCCAAGAAAATCATTCTAATGTGGATGTGTTTGAGCAGCAAGTACGGAAATCAAACAGAAGCCACAACCCTCCCGATCGATTTGGGAAATGGGTCAGCTACATTTTGCTTATAGAGCGAGTGAAGTACCTGAACCCAAAACAATGAATGAGGCTTTGTCAAGTCATCATGCTAAAGAATGGAAAGAAGCTTCTCATTTGGAACATCAATCTTTAATGGACAACGATACCTAGGAATTAGTTGAACTCCCAGAAGGTAAAGAAGTTATGGGATGTAAGTGGGTTTTTAAAGTCAAACACAACAGTGAAGGCAAAGTGAAGAGATTTAAGTGCCGTTTAGTAGCGAAGGGTTATTCTCAGCAGTAAGGGATTGACTTTGAGGAAACCTTTGCACCCGCAGTTCGCTTTTCATCTATTCGAACATTGCTGGCATTTGCAGTGAATAGTGATATGACTGTGCATCAGATGGATGTGGTTACAGCTTTCCTGAATGGAGAACTCCAGGAGGAAATTTATATGCAACAGCCACCCGGTTTTGAAGTTCCTGGTCAAGTTGGGCTTGTTTGTAGGCTGAAGAAGTCCTTATATGGACTCAAGCAAGCGTCTAGATACTGGAACAAATCCTTTCAAGAATTCATGCTGGATCTTGGTCACAGGCAGAGCCATGCTGATCCATGTGTTTTCATCAATGAAGAGTCTGAATGTACAACGATATTGGCAGTATACGTTGATTATCTTATTGTGATGTCCAATGCCCTAGAGAAACTTACAACATTCAAGAAAAATTTGTCAATGAGATTTATGATGAAAGATATGGGATCCTTACACTATTGTCTTGGTGTCAGTATAGTTCAGAATGCAGATGGTATATGGTTACACCAGAAACAGTATATCCTTTCACTATTACAAAAATATGGTCTTATGGATGCAAAGCCAGTATCGACTCCAGCTGATCTAAATGTGAAACTTGTGAAGAGTGATGGTGTCAGCAAGGATGTGACAGACAAACCAATGTATCAATCAATGGTGGGGAGCTTGCTCTATGCTGCAATGGCCACTCGACTTGATATAGCCCAAGCAGTGGGAGCTGTTTCAAAGTTTTGTGCTCAACCTACGGAAGCTCACTTCACTGCAGTAAAGAGAATACTTCGCTATCTGAGTGGGACTAAGGATCTGGCACTACGGTATCAGAAGAGCAATCAAACCCCAACTGGATACTGAGATGCAGATTGGGCAGGGGACTTGGGAGACAGACACTCTACATCTGGCTACTTGTTTGTTTATGGCGGTGGTGTGATTACTTGATCAAGCAAGAAGCAACCAGTTGTTGCATTATCGACCACAGAGGCAGAGTATATTGCACTTAGCGCTGCAGTCCAAGAAGCTGCATGGCTCCAGAAATTGCTACTTGACCTTCGGATGCTTTCTCAACCACTGGTTATGATGGAAGACAATCAAGGAGCTATAGTACTCGTCAAGAACCCAATTGGGCATTCGAGGACAAAACATATTGACATTCAGTTTCACTTTGTGCGTGAGGCTCATGAAAATGGTTTGATTAATCTCAAGTATTGTCCCACTGAAGAAATGTTAGCTGATCTTCTAACCAAACCTTTACCCAAAGTTCTCTTTGAAACTCTACATTTACTTCTTGGCATGGAGCGTATATGAACAACTGGACTCATGTTAATCACTATATTAAGTGGGAGTGTTGTAATATAATATAGCATTAACATTATATTCACTTGATTGACACATTCAGTCACACTTTACCAACTGTCGTTTTTGTATCATACCTTTACCAACTTTAATGTTTTGTGCGTCACCACATGAAACTTTATGTACGAAAGAGAATCTAAATTAATCAACACTAATGCCATGCATAAAAGTGTATTTTTAATGTGAAGGGCTACCTCATTGTCATCTCAATGTACCAGCAATCTGTTTAGTATATAATATTTTTGCCTCTTCTTGAATGTTGGAGGGACTCTACCCCCCACCTTCAGCCTCCTTGATAGCACAATAAATTAATTATACTTAATAAGCAAGAAAAATAAATGTCAGATCTTTGTGTCCCTCAGTTCTACTGTGATATAATGATGGAAAGCAGTACCTCCTAAACGGTTGTTACTTCAGAAGGCTTGCATTCCACTATATAGTAATTGTGAACAAAATGTAATAGGAAATTTCACTGTAGCTATATACATTAAATATAATTTTGAACACAACAGCTTTATTCAGTTATAACGAGTTTTATTCAACTATGACGCTACAATGTAAACTGAACCTTTATTATTTCATCCTGATCCTTTTTTCTTGGTTCTTTCTAGATATTTCTACCAATTAAGAATTAATTAGGGGGTCCCAAAACTAGTAGGCCGACCTCATATCTCCAGTGAAACAAGGTCTAAGAAATCCCCATTTTTCTAGCATTTTGGTAACTACTGTCCAAGATCTGCACTAGCGATGTAGGAACAAGGGTCCCCATGTGGGGGTCTCGATGCTCCTACACCGTTGTCTCTGAAATTACCCCCTGGACCAATTTTAGCAGTAAACTGCCCACTTGTAGACATATCTGAGGCTATCAATAAGTATGCTATGATTCAATACCAAAGTATATTTTTAATACTAAGTTGTATATACATGATTCAGTTCTCATCAGCATAAACTTGAGAGCTAGTAGTCTACAAGTAAGAGGGTCGGGTTGGTATAATCTCAGTGAATAATGCTATCAGTGTTTCTGTAAAGGTAGCTATGCACCTACAGATTTCAGAAAATCATGATAGCAGTGGTGGATTGGCAGCTTATGATTTTTATTACCATAAATTTGTGGGCAGATGACTACTACCGAATGTCATTATAACAAAATCAACGTATTCAATTCTCATTTAAATTTTGAATGAAGGTCTACTGTTGCTGTGGTTATGTATACCCACTTGCAAAAATGTTGCGTTTTTTTTTTATTGTGATGTGGCAGTTAATATTTGCATCAAAAATTCTTCTTCTTTTGTCTACCAGAACATTTGTATTTTTGACACACAAATAGAGTTACAATCATAGAGGTCCAGTTCTACTTAAAAAATCAATACATGTATAGGTGAAGAGAAATTGAAAGCATTAAACAAAATTATAGCTTAATCCAAGTCATGGCTATTAAAACCACACACCTAATGAAGAAAATGCTGGTAAAATATTCAACAGGGTCAGTTGGTAATGTAAGCTTTTATAGAAATGTTGATTTGTACCAATTGAAAAAAACAATGTGCTTTCTGTGCAATGTGCGGGCTTGAAATAATATAAATTTACACTTGTTTATTTGTTTTTTAACTACAGTAGGTATTGACTTTGTGTGATAATTGATTTTCAGCCCGTATAGTGACAAAGTATAGGGTATTTTGAGACATAAAGCTATCTAAAGTTTTTGATATGCTAACATACAGTAAATCATCAACTCCACCCGGCGAGCAAACACTCCAATTCTGTATTTGTACTGCTATGCTACACAGTCTCACTCTCAACAGACCAACGAAATTTCTCTTTTTTCAAAGATTCTTATTATTCGTTGAATTTTTCTCCTCATCTAAGTCACTTCACAATTTCTTTCTCAGCACTTCATTAGATGTATTCTCTCTCTTTCACAGGCTTTTTAAACATTTTGAGACTGTAGCATAGCAGTGGCTACCCCACAATATAAATACAGAATTGGAGTGTTTGTTCGCCGGGTGGTTGTCGTAGCTCAGTGGCAGAGCGCTTGTGCGCCATACAAGCGGTCCTGGGTTCGATTCGGGCGACCAAATATTTTTAATTCTGTATTGTTTAAATCAACTTCTGAGTAGGTGACTCTGTAAAATTTTAAATATAAATTTTATTGCACCAGTCAAAAATCATTTGGATGAACATATTCTATTAGTTACCTATGTAATTTACCTCCAACATAGGGTTTTTCTGGGGTGTAGAATAGACCCTGCCAGATTATGCTAGCATTTTTTCTGGAATAATAGAGGCTAATCAGCTTAGTGGAATAATTCTAGAATAATATAGGCATTCAATGTAGGTGTGGTTTCACCTTGCTGGAGGTTTGGCATTCCTTACTAATCAACTTACAAACTACCCCAAGACAAGTGAGAAGCAAGCACATGATATTTAGAAGCAGCAGTTTTAGTTTAAGTTTGTACAGTTAGTCTGGTGAGTAAAGTGGTGGAACTGCAGCCAACATCAAGTAATCTTAATAAACCCCTTGTTTTATTTTCCAGAATACTCACATTATCAACCAATTGAAACTTGGACTATTGAATCATTATCCATCCAGCAGCTGAGTATGTTTCTTCCACTCAGGACCCAGCTAACTTCTGAGCATAGCAAGGACGCCACTTGAGGCCGAGGATTCTTAAACGTTGCCGATTGGATATAAACTTTTAGTTAAAAAACAAAACAAAACAAAAAAAATAGCTAACTAGCCAGCTAAATTGGAAAACAATGCTAGTGTACGCACATCTCTAAAACTGTACAGCTCAATTCTCTTAACACTAACTAGTGCAAAAGGCATACAAAAGATCTCCCACATTCATCAAAAGTGAGAGAAAGGGTTTCTGCTAATTCAAACAACTTCGGCAGTAGCAGAATGCATTCTTACCATTTTACCTAACGGTTACTGATGAGTCACAAAGGTTTTCACTGGATGATTATCTTCCATAATGATTTAGTACAATGGTAGTGACTCAAATATTCATTTTATGACACCTCAACTTTTTATGACACCTCAACTGGTTACTGCAATAATGCATTATAGTCTGTGAGAATGTCACCAATACCTGAACTCTGGACTCTGAACTTTGTACTTACGCATTAACGATTGTTATTCTTTATTGTGTTGTAACACCTTGTTGTGATTGTTGTTTGTATAATAACCAATCGTCTGCTATACTTACCTCGCTAGCTTAGCTCCGTAAGTTAACAGGGGAGGCTCCACTGGGGGGGGCAGGGGGGCAATTGCCCCCCAATATTAATTGTGGGGGGGCATTGCCCCCCCTCCCCAATTCAAAAACTTGTGACTTTGTATCACTACATGAAGAAAAGAAAAGACACTTTGGAACATTTTAATCAGTCTTTTTGTATGATGTATTATAGCTTAAAAAATCACATTTCATAGGAGTGTGCCAATCTCTAATATTTTGCCCCCCCAACCACAAGTGTGTGGAGCCTCCTCTGAAGTAGCCTAGCCGACCGCACCTAGTTGGCGGTCACTTCCTCCCCTGTCGGGATCGTACATGGCGCTGCGAACAGTTAGCTGGAACTACTTATTTGACGATTCCTGCTCTTTAATTGGAACTCATTCGACTAATCATCATGGCTGCTTACGTCTTCCGTACAAGCGATCTTCCTAAACTGGACCTAGATACTGATAGAGGTACAGACTTTCAGGCCTGGCATCATCAATGGCTGGCTTACTGCTCGCTCTCTGGTCTAGCCGGTGAGCCAGCCCCTAAACAAGTACAGGCCCTTCAACTTTGATTTTCACGGGAAACGTTAAATGTTGTGGAAAACCTCGGACTGACAACAGCGGAAAAACAAGATCAGGCAAAGATTATTGCAGCCCTTAAAACAGCATGTAGAAGGCCTGGTCAATGAAACAGTGGAACGTCGTAACTTCCGACGAAGAACGCAACAGGAAAGTGAATCATTTGATGACTTCCTTGTTGCCTTGCGTGAGTTGGCCAAGACATGCAACTTCTGTAGTAATGAATGTGTACAAAAAGCAATACGTGACCAGATCATTGAAGGATTACAAGATGGGGAATTTATTCAGGAGCTCTTACAGGCCAGAGATCTGTCCTTGGATCAATCGATCATCAAATGTCGTAGTCTTGAGGCAGCCAAACGATCAAGACAAGACATTGAAGGGTCACTGCAAGTAAGCGTTATTCGCTCGAGGACTCATGTAGTTCGCTCTGGTGACTCTGGCATTTGTTTTGGTTGCGGGCAGGCATTTCATGCTGGCGGAAGAAGAAAGTGCCCTGCATTCAACCAGATGTGCCGAACGTGTGGTAAAATGGGACATTTCAGTAGAGTGTGCCGCCAAAAACAGCCGATCAAGCAAGCCCAACATGGTGCTACCCCCCAAACTAATGCTTTATCTAGTGGATTGCCTCTCTTACAGCTCTCGATGCTAAATAAGGGAAAGATTGCTCCTGCTCCACTGGTTGCAATGCATGTCGCCTCGGACCGTGGTGAAGCCCATATTGATGTCCTCCCAGACTCAGGGGCGTACATTTGTGCTGCAGGTCCTCAGTTTGTGGCAGCACTTGGGGAGCACATGGACAACGTTGCCCAGTCAAACATTACACCTCGAGCTGTTAATGGCACCATTCTCCAGCCACTTGGAATGGTCCCAGATGTCAAGTTTACGTCCCACGGTAGATCTACCACAGATGATGTACACATTTACGAATCAGTGGCTGGTGCACTCGTGTCATGGAAGACTGCAAAAGGATTAGGTATTCTGGGTGAAACTTACCCGTACCCTACAACCTCCATCCGGGTTTGCCACCCCTCCAGACCTCCCATTCCCACGGCAGAACAGCTCATGTCAGAATTTCCTACTGTGTTTGATGGTAAGATTCGTTTAATGCCAGGAGAAAAGTTTCATATCTCATTAACAGATGATGCAAGACCTTTCTGCGTTACTACACCAAGGACCATTCCCTTTGCATACCGTGATAAGCTGAAGCAGGAAATTGATCTTCTTGTAAATCAAGGAATTATCACACCCATCACAGAGCCGACAAAATGGTGTGCTCCAATAGTTGTAGCACCAAAGAAAGATAGTGATCGCATACGCATGTGCGTGGACTTGTCTAAGCTCAACAAGTTTGTCCGTCGGGAGCGTTATCCCTCCATACCACCGGCTGAGGCAGTAGCAGACATACAGGAATCCAAGGCCAAGTACTTCACTGTGTTTGATGCTTTAAAGGGATACCATCAATGTCCTCTAGATGAAGCGAGCCAGAAGCTGACAACGTTCATCACACCTTTAGGACGATTCATGTTTCTACGTGCACCTTATGGTATCTGCTCCATTAGTGAGCATTAAAATAGAAGGATGGATGAAGCATTTGAAGGGATGCATGACTTTCGTAAGATTGTGGATGATGTGGTTGCCTTTGATAGTGACCCGCTTGATCACATTCATCATGTCGACGACTACTCCAATGCTGTCAGGAGAAAAGCATATCACTCAACCGAGAGAAGTTCAAGTTCTGCCAGACTGAGATTCAGTTTGCTGGCTTCAAGCTTACATCAGAGGGCTACTCAGTAAGTTCAGAAATCACAGATGCAATTGCTAAATTCCCTTCACCTAGTAGTCGAACAGACCTTCGTTCTTTCTGCGGTCTAGTCAATCAGCTCGCTTCTAGCACAAATGAAATCGCCACGGCTTTGGCTCCCCTTCATCCGCTGCTCAGCTCTCGAAACGACTTTGTGTGGTCTCCAGTACATGAAGATTCCTTCAAGAAAGCAAAACGACTTCTTATTTCAGCACCGACACTTGCATATTTTGATGCCAATAAGGAAACTCGCCTACATACAGATGCCAGCACCGTAGGCCTTGGATTCGTCCTCCTACAAAAGTCAGCAGAGCCTGAGGCAGAATGGAAAATTGTTCAAGCTGGCTCTCGATTTCTTAGTGACGTGGAAGGTAGATACGCAGTAGTGGAACTTGAGTGTTTAGCGGTGGTGTGGGGCATCAAGAAATGCTCTCTGTTCTTGTCAGGTCTGCCTCACTTCACGGTTGTCACAGATCATAGTCCCTTAATTCCGATCCTCAACACCCATCGGCTGGATGAGATAGAAAATCCACGACTGCAGCGACTCCGTACCTGCATTTTATCTTTCCATTTCACTGCACAGTGGCTTAAAGGGACGAAGAATGAAGCAGCAGATGCTCTCTCGCGGCATCCACATAACTTACCTGAGGATGAGGACAACTTAGCAGAGGTGGAAGTGGATGTGTTTGCAGGAATCAGCTACATAGCACCTTCAATTTCCCAATTACGAAATGCCGCACTGACACTGCAAGAGCAAGATAATCTCAGAATTCAGGAGGTGCGGGAATATGCGGCAAAGGATGATGTGTATCAAAACCTGAAGCACGTGATATCCAATGGGTTTCCTAACCAGAGAGGCCAGATGACGCACCCATTGAAAATTTTCTGGGGAGTCAAGGACAATTTGACAATTGACGATGATCTCATAGTTTATGGCTGCCGCCTTCTCATTCCCAAGAGCCTCAGATCCACTATGCTAAGCCGCCACATCAAGGTGTATCACGATCAAAGGCCCGTGCTCGTCTCACTATGTATTGGCCTGGCATAGATCAGGACATCAAAAACTTTGTTGCAGGTTGCCGTCACTGTCAAAATCATCTACCATCGAATGGAAAGGAAACTATGATACTGAAACCTGTGCCAAGCCGGCCCTTCCAGCACATTGCAGCAGACTTTGCGGCTTATGGAGGAAAGCAATTTCTTATCATAGTAGATTTGCAAAACTGATTGGCCTGATGTTATTGAGATGGGTCATGATACCACAGCTAAGAAATTAGCTGAAGCCTTAAGAGATCAGTTTTGTCGCACAGCTGTCCCTGATGTTCTCTGGTCAGACGGTGGTCCACAATTTACTTCTAAGTATATGGCAGACTTTCTCAAAAGTTGGGGAGTGACACACAACGTATCTTCTCCACATTACCCCCAAAGTAATGGGAAGGCTGAAGCAACAGTCAAGTCAATGAAGAAACTCATTTCATTGGCCTGGACTGGTCGTTCAGTCAACTGGAACTTTCTGTCACGTTCCTTGTTACAATACCGCAATACTCCATGCAGGAAGGACAGTCTTTCTCCTGCTCAAAAGCTATTTGGACATCCTGTTCAGGATACACTACCAGCCCATCGAAGATCATTTGATCCAGAATGGCAGAAGCCTACTTCGGGCATTGAGGATACTACTTCACCCACACATACGAAGATGGAGCTTGCATACAACCAGCATGCACATGACCTCTCCGAGATACATGTTGGCAGTCTCGTAGCATTACAGAACCCCATTTCTAAGCTGTGGGACGTCTACAGAGTCATTACTGTAATAGGGCCACGTCGAAGATACTTTATCAGGACTCAAAATGGCAGTGTGTTGGTGAGAAACAGACGATTTCTACGTAAGAGAGCACCCATTTCTGTTTCTGGTCCAGGGCCTGCACCAACGGTAGAACACGCTGGCTCTTCAGTTATACCTACCTCACCTGCTAGCACCTCGGCAAACCCTCATCCGCCTATGCAATCTGGTCTTCGCAAATCGACACGAAATAAGAGTCGTCCCAATTACTTGGTTGAAGACCCCACATGGCTACTCAGCTCCTCTAGTCACTAACAGAGGAGCTTGGTGGGGAGGTGTGAGAATGTCACCAATACCTGAACTCTGGACTCTGAACTTTGTACTTACGTCATTAACGATAGTTATTCTTTATTGTGTTGTTACACCTCGTTGTGATTGTTGTTTGTATAATAACCAATCGTCTGCTATACTTACCTCGCTAGCTTAGCTCCGTAAGTAGCCTAGCCGACCACACCTAGTTGGCGGTCACTTCCTCCCCAGTCGGGATCGTACATAGTCCATTACTTATAATTAGAATAATTTGAGAATTTTATGGAATAATATGCGATTATTTTGGAATAGTTGATAAAGGATTTTTTTGCCCTAGTGTAGAATTATATTTTAGAATTAGACTATAAATTAGTTTTAGTTGTTATGGACAAAATATTACACAATTTTATAACAGTGAATAATTCCAAATAAGCTGTTTTATAATCTCTATCTTTGTATATACTGAACATAGTATGTGTTAACTAGCTGCATAAATATTGGATATGCTACTGCCGAATATAAAAAAGTCAATAAAACCACAAGCAAATCCCTCAACAATGTTAGCATGGATGTTTAACTCAGGGATAGGTAATTGTTGGAGACTCACTTCAGCATGCTAATGGAGCAAGGCGCTCTGGACTTTGTCCATGACAATAACGATTTCAATTTATTTGTTTATTTCATGTCATCACTCATGTGCTTTTGCCATGTGTGTTACTCACCTCTCTTGTACACTACTTTGATATGTATTCTACAATTACAATTTTGGTCTGAATTAAGAGTTGGTTACCTCCAATTTGTTATACTACTGCGTAACGCTAAGTGCGCTGGTGGCTAATGGGACTGTCTTACAGCCAGTTCTGGTCAGCGCCAGCTATCCGAGTGGCTTACAATAATATCAAAATCACCAATAACTTTATTCATTCAAATAATAACAATTAAAAATTGAGCCCCTGGCATATGGACTATGTATCTACTTGCACAAAACATGCTAGATTCATATAGCACACACTTGGATTCTTCTAGGGGGAAGTGATACTCTAAGCTATCTGAGGTAAAGCTCACCAACATAGTATAAGATACCCTGTGACTAAAACAGTGCACATGGTCATCATACATCATTTAGCCATATAGTTTATTGCTATGTGGGAACAGGCTCTTTAGAAAATTTCATTTATTTCACTAATGAACTCAAAGATACTCTAAATGTCATTATATCGACAAAATCTCTGTTAAAAAAACTTTCTGGATTTATACAAACACACTGAAACAACAAAAAGGAAAGAGCGAGGATGAATTACTTCCAGCAGGGCTTTGTGTATGTGTTCAGTTAATAGTTTTAAAGAATAGAGCTATTGGTTACAATGAAGTGGTTGGTATGGATCTTGTGCTATGGAACACTCGTTAGCATAAGTGCAACTAGTCAGTCAAAATATGAGATACAAGATAAAGTTGGGAGCCTCGCTGCTACTACCATTACTCCATTTATGTGCCCATTTTGGCAGCACTATGGCAACAGTGGTCAATGCAAATGCGGAAATGTCCCATTTGACATCATCAGTTGCAGAAATGACAGCATTTTACATGTACAAAAATGCTATTGTGCAACATTTGATGAAGAGACTCACACGGCTGAATTTGGTTCTTGCTTGTATAATTGTGAGGACTTTCAATCCGGCTATTATGTGAGTATATATACAACATATCCATCCAATACCTCAGAATTGAATGAGGCGTTGTGTGGCAAGTTCAACAGAAGAGGGAGTCTCTGTGGTAGCTGTAAAGATGGCTACTACCCACTGGCTTATTCCTACAACATGGCTTGTGTGAGATGTGAGGACACTTGGTACAACTGGGTGGAGTATCTGGTCGTAGTGTACCTGCCACTCACTGTGTTCTACTTCATCATTCTCTTCTTCCAAGTCAACATGACGTCCTCATATTTGCTGGGATTTCTTACCTATTCCCATACAGTAAGCTTTCCAATGTTAGTGCGATTATTGGTATTAAGTTATCATGAGAACTATCACTTGAAAATTCCTCTTCAAATTGGAGTGTCGCTCTATGGTATTTGGAATCTAGATTTCTTCCGAATATTTAACCAGACCACATGTTTGAGACACAGCATTTTATTTCTAAGTGTATTAGAGCTGGTTTCTGGGATTTACCCTTTGTTTTTGATCCTGTTAACTTATACTGGAGTTTATCTCTATGACAACAACTACAGGCTTGTCACAATAGCAATAAAGCCAATATGTGCACTGATAAAAACATTTCGTCTCAACTTTGAAATAAAGACATCTCTCATTAACTCATTTTCAACATTCTTTCTCTTGTCAGGAAATAAATTGTTTGCCACAGCGTTTGACTTACTAGCTGCTTCTGAATCCTACACTCTAAGCCAAACTGGGGAACTAGGCAAAATGTACAAACTGTATCTTGATGGAAATGTAAAATACTTCAGAGGGATTCACGTTCCTTACTGTGTTCTGGCTGTAATCGTGCTGATCATGTTCATTATTCTACCAATATTGTGCTTCCTTCTTTATCCTTTCCAGATAACACAGAAATGTATTTCATGTCTACCTACACGGTTGCAAATTCTTGTGCATACTTTTGTGGACACTTTTCAAGGCTCCCTTAAAAATGGAACTGAATCAGGAACCAGAGATTACAGATGGTTTTCGCTCTTTCATTTTGCTTTTCGAGGATTGGGTCTGGCTTTATTCATTATAAGGTCCAATTCAATGTTGCTGTTACTTATAAGCATCGTATTGACGTCAATATGTTTGAGTATAGTAGCTCTTCGACCATTTAAGGAAAACTCCAAACAGAATCTTTTGAACGCTTCTTTTTTGCTGTACATGGCATCTGTCTTCTTGGGCTTTGTCAGCAGCGCGATAGCTGCCTATAAGTATGTGAAATATGTAGAAGTTTTACAAACTGGAACTTATTGTATGGCCCTTGCTCCTCTTGGATATATTACAACATTTGCAATTTATAAGTTATGGAAAGTCTTTAAACATTCCAACAGGCATTAGCAGCATTTCTCGTGTGAAAGCATTCAATAACTCGAGCATTATAAGACAGTCGTCACACAAAAGACATTTATGTAACTTGAAACACATTTTATACATTAGATTATATAATTGTTGTGTAGCATTTGAATTTCTGTAGCATTAATATTGTGCCCTAAACAAGTATTTCTGCTTCTTTAAAAAAGATAGTTGAGTATTTAAAAAGAAAATTAATTTTCAATGCATTATTGGCGAGATGGGTGACAAGTATAAACTGAGTTTATTTGTTCCAACTGTGTTGTAAGTCTAATCTAGTACAGCCAACATTCCTGCTGACACAGCAAGAAGAGTACATGTGAATTTTTTAATGATACATAAAACGATAATATTAGCTTGAAATGAAATGATGTGTATGTCAAATAGTATATTCTCCTGCTGGAAATGAAAAATGGCATGTGAAATTATAACTTCACCCTGACAGCCACCTGTCAAGACAGTAAGTAGCTACAATATTCTAGCTGTGTATTACATTATAAGTATATTTTTGTAGGTCTTCAAAATGTACTTTGAGTGCACTTCTGAATGTAGAGGCTCATTTTTGTCCTTTATTTAAAGTGTGAACTTGGAAGTGGGTTATGGCCTCTCTTTCCACTCGACCAACTAGGAGAGAAAGTAGCTACTGGCAAGTATACAGTAGAGAAATATCTACCCTCTTATCTCCAAACTGAATACCACTGCCAGCCATACCACAATACTAAATGAGTGATGATGGCCTTCATGAGTCCAAGGAGACTGTGCCACTGTGCACAGTGAGTAAGCCCCAGAAGAAGTTGTAAGTCTAATCCAGTACAGCCAACATCCCTGCTGTCACAGCAAGAAGAGTACATGAGAATTTTTTTAATGAATGATCCATATAACGATAATATTTGCTTAAAGTGAAATGATGTTATGTTATCTGTCTGTGCTACTATTAATATTTTACAACTATTGGAAAAATGTTTTTGTAGCCCATCCTTTGTTTTTATAATAAAAGAAATGTTCTCGTTCTAACAGCCAATATTATGTTAATTAAGAATTAACCCCACATTTCGACTTCTTGCTGAAGTTCTCTTCAGGATTCAACTGAGGTCGGACTCTCTGTGGTGATATAGTAAACACAATGTAAACAGCTAGATTACTGGAGGATACATTTACTCTGTATTATATACTGAAGGGTGATTTGCACACAGCATAGACAGCTAGCACCCTGGAAGCTCTTAAACCTATGGCTCTATTAAACTTGTTGTTGTCTGGTGTCATCTGTATATGTAGAGCTTCCTTGATCTATAACTCTTACTGGCTCTTTTTTTTTTTTAACCGATAAATGAGTAAATCAAATTGAGTAATAGCCAAACTTCAGACCCAACCACTAATTATGGGCTACATTAATGAACTACCATTTTGCCAATAAAATTTATTACAAAAAAAGTCTTGCACAAATTGTGCAAATTAAATGACTTTCATTTCATATAAGTTTAATTTCTATTTATTATTATTATTCTGCATAAATAAACTGGTCCACACTGACACACATCTAAGAGTCTTAAATATTTGTTTAAAAAAGTAAAGTAAAAAGACATTCAAATAAGTCAGCAAGAAAAGAAATGGTGTTTGAAGAGTAGAAACACTGGATTAATGACTAATATTGACACATAGATGAGTGGAATCAATGCCATTGCTAAGGTAACAGCTAAAATGAAATCTTCATACACTGGATATTTGTAAGTGGCCATGTCACCGCCTTCAAGGCCGAGGAAGACGCACGACAAATAGAGGATGAAAATAGGAGTCAAGAGGTTGTGTTTCCCGTTTTCTTTGAATGGCTGAAAGACAATGAAGCTCAAACTTAGTAGCGTCAACACTATACTTGCATACACCAGAAACATGGCCGTTGGGCATAGAAAAAATATGACAAATGCCATGCCACGAAGAACATAATGAAATAATGAGAACCATCTGCAATCTCTAGTGCCTGATTCTGTTCCATTTTTGAAGGACCCTTGGAAAGTGTCGACAAAAATGTGCACGAGAATTTGAAATCTTGGAGGAAAGAGTGAGAGACATTTTTGTGTGGCTTGCAATGGGTATAAAATGAAGCATAGAGTGGGAAGAAATATGGACACAAACAGCACAGATAAAGCTAGCACGCCATATGGAATGTGTTTACCTCTGAAGTATGTCAATTCCCCATCTAGATACAACGTGTAGTCAGCATCTATATCTCCTGTCTGATTGATAGTGTAGGTTATAGTAGCACCCAGTAAGTCAAAAGCAATATTGAATAGTTTATTTCCTGACAAGAGAAAAAATGTCGAAAAAGAATCAATTAGAGATGTCCGTATTTCAAAATTTACACGAAGCATTCTTACAAGAGTACATATAGGTTTCATTACTATTGTGACAAGTCTATAGTCGTTGTCATAGAGATAAACAGCGGTATAAGTTAACAGGATCAAAAACAAAGGGTAAATCCCCGAAACCAGCTCTAATACACTTAGAAATAAAATGCTGTGTCTCAAACATGTGGTCTGGTTAAATATTCGGAAGAAATCTAGATTCCAAAAGCTGAAAATTGACCAGCCAAATTGAAGGAGGCCCTTAAAGAGGTTATTATAGTTGAAAGTTAATCCCATTATTCGTGATATCATTGGAACGCTAATAAAATGGGAATATACTAGAAATCCCAGCAAATATGAGGACGTCATGTTGACTTGGAAGAAGAGAATGATGAAGAAGAACACGGTGAGTGGCAGGTACACTACGACCAGGTACTCCATCCAGTTGTACCAAGTGTCCTCACACCTCACACAAGTCATGTTGTAGGAATAAGCCAGTGGGTAGTAGCCATCTTTACAGCTACCACAGAGACTCCCTCTTCTGTTGAACTTGCCACACAGAGCTTTGTTCAATTCAGTTATGTTGGATGGATATGCTTTGTAAAAATCTCCTTCATGCCCAGTTTGGAATCTTTCACAGTTATACAAGCATGAACCTACTTCAGTTCTATTAGTGTGTCCATTAAACGTGACACAAAAGCAGTTCAGTACCAAAAGATAATTATCATCTTCACAGCTTGCAATGTCATGCGGAAAATTGTCACACACACATTGCCCATTTTTACAGTATTTTCCGGAGGAGCAAACATTAGCAATACTACAGTTATTAGTCGATGTATAATTAGACTGTTTATGATTCTCTTGTTCTAGCCTAGCAGCAGACAGACAAAACAATAAAGTAAAATAACAATACCAGCGACTTCATGAGATACGAATAATTGTACTGAGAACAGATGGATAAGTCGAAACGAGTCAAGCTTCTTCTGAATATCAGTACTTTATCATTTTTACTGCTAAAATAATAGTTCCAATTGCGTAAGTTATTTTATGAAACCCGTGGGATCTACTTGTTATTTTTATGACATTCTTTGGTTAGAGACAATAAACAGATTTTTCATTCCCAGCATTGAAATAACAAAGTGTGTGCTTTGAACTTTTTTTTATAGAAGATGAGTGAGCAGAACTGTATGTATTACCAAGTATATATCAGCAGCTATTATGAAGGTAATGGATTTCAGGACTAGGGCTAGGGAACAGCATATTGTTCAAATGTTTACTAACTATAGCAGGCCATCCTAACTGAGTTTACAATGCTCTAACAGAATAAGCAGAAATAGCAATGAGGACAGTGGGCAATAGCTAATACTTGGCGAGCTTTTAACCGGTTGAATAGCATGAATGAGGGCGACTTATGCCATATACAACAAACTGTGGTATTCAAGATTAATAGCACAAGTGGCATGAGAAAATGTTGCAAGGCAAAGCAGAGTGAAATTTCTTGCCACACGAGTGTTCGCTTTTCAAATACCTCAGTTTTCTGTGCTATGTAAATATATAGCCAAACATATAATTCACTTCTGCAGTTAAATTAGATTCAATAAATTACCTGAAAAGTTGCACTTCATGAATGCATATTAGCTAGCTACAATGTATATGTGTTACTACCAACTGCTCAGGTACAAAGCAACTATGAAATGGTTAGAACATCATATCTGTCACTAGTCAGTTTCTCTTCTGCTGTGACAACCGTACAGCAAACCCTTCTGAGCAACTTTCTGGTCCACGCTGTCTTCTTTCACAAAATTTAAAATGAGTGTCAATTTAAACGTGGCCATAGCTAAATTATCAATATCAATCCAATACTTTTAATAATAAATATTTACTATTTGATTATATAAAAATCGTAGAAATAATAACAATAAAAAAATTGCAAATGTTTTATTATGAATTTGATTTCTACAGCAAAGACAAATTGTTCACATGGTCCGCCTCTGAAGCAATAGATCTGAAATGATGTACATCATACATACATACATGTGACCTTATCACAGAAAAACAATCTGGTAAAACCCAATTAGCTATAACACAACTCCAAGCATCATTACACTAAAATGATAAACATTTACAATTAGAAACTCACGAATACTTTCTAGCACAAGCCAAACATATGAAGCAACATTATTGTGCCAATTCTATCAACAATCCTACTGGACTGTATTGGTTGGCATTGCACTTTACAAATTAAGTACATGTATGTGATTACAGGAGCTATTATGTAAGTTGGCTGTTTTTGCACATGCACAAGCTAAGATGTGGATCTTAAATCAAGCAATATTAATTGTACATAAATGCCACCTACAGCTATTTCTTACTTTTTTGGCAAAGTAAACATTTTTTTTGTAGTTACCATGTAATGAGACTAGGCCACATGTGTGCACACACACACACAAGTTCACAAACAAACACACACATACTCAAACACACACACAATGCCCATGTACCTAGAGAGAGCTTCCAGCTCCAGCCCTAGTCGTGACTTGAGAGTGACTAGTTCTGAGTAAAGGAGTTGGAGCTGGTGTGAGCCAATGGAGGCCGAGGACAGAGTACGCATGACATCTATCTCATCTGACAGCTTCTGGTGGGAAGTTCTGTGCATATTCACATGTGGAACGTATAAATAAAAAACACAAACACAAAAGATGCAACTAGTTGTAAGTACAAAATTAATAAGAATCTTTCGGAAACAAGAAGTATACAAGTTAGTGTAGAACTATATTAGAATTAGATTTTAAATTAGTTTTAGTTGTTATGGACAAAAAATTTCATAATATTATAATAGTGAATTGAATTCCAAATATGCCATTATAATCTCTATCTTTATATAATATACTGAACATAGTATGTGTTAATTAGCTGCTTAAATTTTGGATATGCTACTGCCGTCATTAATAATATAGCAGTCAATAAAACCACAAGAAACTCTCAACAATTTTAGCATGGATGTTTAACTCAGGGGTAGATAATATTAAAATCACCAGTAACTTTATTCACAATACCAATAAAACATTGAGGCTCTGGCTTATGGACTATGTATCTACTTGCACAAAACCTGGATTCTTCTAGGGGAAGTGATATACTCTAAGTTATCTGAGGTAAAGCTCAACAATATAGTATAAGATACCCTGTGACTAAAACAGTGCACATGGTCATCATACAGCATTTAGATAATATATAGTATATTAGCAACAGGGTCTTCAGAAAAATTTAAATTATTTCACTAATGAACAGAAGGATACTCTAAATGTTATTGTATCGACAAAAACTCATTAAAAAAACTTTCTAGATATTATACAAACACACTGAAACAACAAAAAGGAAAGAGCGAGGATGAATTACTTCCAGCAGGGCTTTGTGTGTGTGTTCAGTTAATAGTTTTAAAGAATAGAGCTATTGGTTACAACAATGAAGTGGTTGGTATGGATCTTATGCTGCTATGGAACACTCGTTAACATAAGTGCAACTAGTCAGTCAAAATATGAGATACAAAAGATAAAGTTGGGAGCCTCGCTGCTACTACCGTTACTCCATTTATATGCCCATTTTGGCAGCACTATGGCAACAGTGGTCAATGCAAATGCGGAAATATCCTATTTGACATCATCAGTTGCAGAAATGACAGCATTTTACATGTACTAAAATTGTATTGTGCAACATTTGATGAAGAGACTCACACGGCTGAATTTGGTTCTTGCTTGTATAATTGTGAGGACTTTCAATCCGGCTATTATGTGAGTATATATACAACATATCCATCCAATGCCTCAGAATTGAATGAGGCTTTGTGTGGCTAGTTTAACAGAAGAGGGAGTCTCTGTGGTAGCTGTAAAGATGGCTACTACCCACTGGCTTATTCCTACAACATGACTTGTGTGAGATGTGAGGACACTTGGTACAACTGGGTGGAGTACCTGGTCGTAGTGTACCTGCCACTCACTGTGTTCTACTTCATCATTCTCTTCTTCCAAGTCAACATGACATCCTCATATTTACTGGGATTTCTTACCTATTCCCATACAGTAAGCTTTCCAATGTTAGTGCGATTATTGGTATTAACTTATCATGAGAACTATCACTTTAAAATTCCTCTTCAAATTGGAATGTCGCTCTATGGTATTTGGAATCTAGATTTCTTCCGAATATTTAACCAGACCACATGTTTGAGACACAGCATTTTATTTCTAAGTGTATTAGAGCTGGTTTCTGGGATTTACCCTTTGTTTTTGATCCTGCTAACTTATACTGGAGTTTATCTCTATGACAACAACTACAGGCTTGTCACAATAGTAATAAAGCCAATATGTGCACTGATAAAAACATTTCGTCTCAACTTTGAAATAAAGACATCTCTCATTAACTCATTTTCAACATTCTTTCTCTTGTCAGGAAATAAATTGTTTGCCACAGCGTTTGACTTACTAGCTGCTTCTGAATCCTACACTCTAAGCCAAACTGGGGAACTTGGCAAAATGTACAAACTGTATCTTGATGGAAATGTAAAATATTTCAGAGGGATTCACGTTCCTTACTGTGTTCTGGCTGTAATCGTGCTGATCATGTTCATTATTCTACCAATACTGTGCTTTCTTCTTTATCCTTTCCAGATAACACAGAAATGTATTTCATGTCTACCTACACAGTTGCAAATTCTTGTGCATACTTTTGTGGACACTTTTCAAGGCTCCCTTAAAAATGGAACTGAATCAGGAACAAGAGATTACAGATGGTTTTCGCTCTTTCATTTTGCTTTTCGAGGATCGTGTCTGGCTTTATTCCTTATAAGCTCCAATTTAACGTTACTTTTACTTGTAAGCATCTTATTGACGTCAATATGTTTGTGTATAGTAGCTCTTCGACCATTTAAGAAAAACTCCAAAGCAAACCTTTTGAACTTTTCTTTTTTGCTGTACATGGCATCCGTTTACCTGTGCATTGTCAGCAGCACGATGTCTGCCTATAAGTATGTGAAATATGTAGAAGTTTTACAAACTGGAACTTATTGTATGGCCCTTGCTCCTCTTGGATATATTACAACATTTGCAATTTATAAGTTATGGAAAGTCTTTAAACATTCCAACAGGCATTAATAGCATTTCTTGTGTGAAAGCATTCAATGACTCGAGGATCATAAGACAGTCATCACACAAAAGACATTTATGTAACTTGAAACACACTTTATACATTAGATATATAATTGTTGTGTAGCATTTGAATTTCTGTAGCGTTAATATTGTGCCCTAAACAAGTATTTCTGCTTCTTTAAAAAAGATAGTCGAGTATTTAAAAAGAAAATTAATTTTCAATGCATTATTGGCGAGATGGGTGACAAGTATAAACTGAGTTTATTTGTTCCAACTGTGTTGTAAGTCTAATCCAGTACAGCCAACATTTCTGCTGACACAGCAAGAAGAGTACATGAGAATTTTCTAATGATACAGAAAACGATAATATTAGCTTGAAATGAAATGATGTGTATGTCAAATAGTATATTCTCCTGTTGGAAATGAAAAATGGCATGTGAAATTATCGCAAACTTCACCCTGACAGCCACCTGTCAAGACAGTAAGTAGCTACAATATTCTAGCTGTGTATTACATTATAAGTATATTTTTGTAGGTCTTCAAAATGTACTTTGAGTGCACTTCTGAATGTAGAGGCTCATTTTTGTCCTTTATTTAAAGTGTGAACTGTGGGTGACAAGTAAACAATTTATTTGTTGAACTAAAATAGGGTTATGGCCTCTCCTTCCACTTGACCAACTAGGAGAGAAAGAGCTACTGGCAAGTATACAGTAGGAAAATATCTACCCTCTTATCTCCAAACCATCAAGACAGAATACCACTGCCAGCCAAACCCCAATACCAAATGAGTGATGACCTGCATCAGTCCAAGAAGACTGTGTCACTCTGTACAGTGAGTAAGCCCCAGAAGAAGCAAGGAGGTTTTTTATTCCAGAAGATAAAACAGCTGCATCTGACTCTACACAGTTATTACACTTATTGACACAGATATAAATATATTCAGGTAATAAGATGAACATTTAATCCAATTTATAGATAAAGTAAAAATGTTTGCATTTGCTGTAAATATTTGTCCTCATGCTTTATGTCTTAGTCTTCTCATGAATGTAGCAAACTGCCTGTAAGTTGCTCTAACTTTTGCCACACAGCTGCAACTTTTTGACCTTGATGAAGGGTTCGAAATAAGGATTGTAATAACAGGCTTTTCTTGAGCGATGTGTATAGACTCCAACTGAAAAAAACTCTCCTTCACAAGTTGGTAATTCATTCCAATCACCCAATTCTGATTCATTGTGTCTGACGTAAGTGACAGAGTTTGTGGCCTCTTCAGGGTCGACAACCACATATAACCTGGAGTATTTTTGGAATCATCCCTTTAGCTTAGTGTAACATGTAAATTTTATTCCAAAGAGTGTGTACAATGAAATGAAATATTAAATTTGGGGGAAATCCATTTTTTTTACACTAAACGCTATTGAAAACCCTTTACCAGATTTTTTTCAAAATTATATATATTATATCTCGACGTAGCAGTGATATGGATTACTATATACATAAGATGGCAGAGGCTCTTTAATTTGGGGGGGGGGCCTAAAATAAGTCAGGTCCTATGTCAAATATACTGGCTGTCTAGCTAGTATCACGAAACTACAAAGTGTTCTGACTTTGTGTGAGCAATTGTTATTCCTAATGTCATGCATAAAAGTGTATTTTTAATGTGAAGGGCTACCTCATTGTCATTCCAATGTACCAGCAATCAGTATATATATATTTTTGCCTCTTCTTAAATGTTGGAGGGACTCTACCCCCCCCCCCCCCCCCCCCCCCCCCCCCACCTTCAGCCTCCTTGATAGCACAATAAATAATATTAATATACTTAATAAGCAAGAAAAGTAAATGTCAGATCTTTGTGTCCCTCAGTTCTACAGTGATATAATGATGGAAAGCAGTACCTCCTAAACGGTTGTTACTTCAGAAGGCTTGCATTCCACTATATAGTGGTTGTGAACAAAATGTAATAGGAAATTTCACTGTAGCTACATTAAAAATATTTTTGTTAACACAACAGTTTTATTCAGTTATAACGAGTTTTATTCAACTATGACGCTACAATGTAAATGAACCTTAATTATTTCATCCTGATCCTTTTTTCTTGGTTCTTTCTAGATATTTCTACCAATTAAGAATTAATTAGGGGGTCCCCAAACTAGTAGGCAGACCCCATATCTCCAGTGAAACAAGGTCTAAGGAATCCCCATTTTTATAGCATTTTGGTAACTACTGTCCAAGATCTGCACTAGCGATGTAGGAACAAGGGTCCCCATGTGGGGGTCTCAATGCTCCATACACCGTCGTCTCTGAAATATAACCCCCTGGACCAATTTTAGCAGGAAACTGCCCACTTGTTGACTTATCTGAGGCTATCAATAAGTATGCTATGATTCAATACCAAAGTATATTTTTAATACTAAGTTGTATATACATGATTAAGTTCTCATCAGCATAAACTTGAGAGTTAATAGTCCACAAGTGAGAGGGTCAGGTTGGTATAATTTCAGTGAATAATGCTATCAGTGTTTCTGTAAAGGTAGCTATGCACCTACAGATTTAAGAAAAGCATGATAGCAGTGGTGGATTGGCAGCTTATGATTTTTATTACCATAAATTTGTGGGCAGATGACTACTACCATTATAACAAAATCAACTTATTCTATTCTCATTTAAATTTTGAATGAAGGTCTACTGTTGCTGTGGTTATGTATACCCACTTGCAAAAATGTTGCGTTTTTTTTTTTTATTGTGATGTGGCAGTTTATATTTGCATCAAAAATTCTTCTTCTTTTGTCTACCAGAAAATTTGTATTTTTGACACACAAGTAGATTTACAATCATACAGGTCCAGCTACTTTAAAAATCAATACATGTATAGGTGAAGAGAAATTGAAAGCATTAACAAAATTATAGCTTAATTCAAGTCATGGCTATTAAAACCACACACCTAATGAAGAAATGCTGGTAAAATATTCAACAGGGTCAGTTGGTAATGTAAGCTTTTATAGAAATGTTGATTTGTACCAATTGAAAAAAACAATGTGCTTTCTGTGCAATGTGCGGGCTTGAAATAATATAAATTTACACTTGTTTATTTGTTTTTTAACTACAGTTGGTATTGACTTTGTGTGATAATTGATTTTCAGCCCGTATAGTGGCAAAGTATAGGGTGTTTTGAGACATAAAGCTATCTAAAGTTTTTGATATGCTGACGACATACAGTAAATCATCAACTCCACCCGGCGAGCAAACACTCCAATTCTGTACTTGTACTGCTATGCTGCAGTCTCACTCTCAACAGACCAACGAAATTTCTCTTTTTTCAAAAATTCTTATTATTCGTTGAATTTTTCTCCTCATCTAAGTCACTTCACAATTTCATTCTCAGCCTTCTTTTACTCATTAGATGTATTCTCTCTCTTTCACAGGCTTTTTAAACATTTTAAATCTTTGAAAAAAGAGAAATTTCGTTGGTCTGTTGAGAGTGAGACTGTGCATAGCAGTGGCTACCCCTTAACAATATAAATACAGAATTGGAGTGTTTGTTCGCCGGGTGGTTGTCGTAGCTCAGTGGCAGAGCGCTTGTGCGCCATACAAGCGGTCCTGGGTTCGATTCAGGTGGCGACCAAATATTTTTAATCCTGTATTGTTTAAAAAGCCTGTGAAAGAGAGAGAGTACATCTAATCATCAACTTCTGAGTAGGTGACTCTGAGTAGGTGACTCTGTAAAATTTTAAATATAAATTTTATTGCACCAGTCAAAAATCATTTGGATGAACATATTCTATTAGTTACCTATTGTAATTTACCTCCAACATTGGGTTTTTCTGAGGTGTAAAATAGACCCTGCCAGATTGTGCTAGCATTTTTTCTGGAATAATAGAGGCTAATCAGCTTAGTGGAATAATTCTAGAATAATATAGGCATTTAATGTAGGTGTGGTTTCACCTTGCTGGAGGTGTGGCATTCCTTACTAATCAGCCTACAAACTACCCCAAGACAAGTGAGAAACAAGCACATGATATTTAGAGGCAGCAGTTTTAGTTTAAGTTTGTACAGTTAATCTGGTGAGTGAAGTGGTGGAACTGCAGCCAACATCAAGTAATCTTAATAAACCCCTTGTTTTATTTTCCAGAATACTCACATTATCAACCAATTGAAACTTGGACTATTGAATCATTATCCATCCAGCAGCTGAGTATGTTTCTTCCACTCAGGACCCAGCTAGTTGTGTAGTGCAAAAGGCATACAAAAGATCTCCCACATTCATCAAAAGTGAGAGAAAGGGTTTCTGCTAATTCAAACAACTTCAGCAGTAGCAGAATGCATTCATACCATTTTACCTAACAGTTACTGATGAGTCACAAAGGTTTTCACTGGATGATTATCTTCCATAATGACTTAGTACAATGGTAGTGACTCAAATGCTCATTTTGTGACACCTCAACTTTTTATGACACCTCAACTGGTTACTGCAATAATACATTATAGTCCATTACTTATAATTAGAATAATTTGAGAATTTTATGGAATAATATGCGATTATTTTGGAATAGTTGATAAAGGATTTTTTTTGCCCTAGTGTAGAATTATATTTTAGAATTAGACTATAAATTAGTTTTAGTTGTTATGGATAAAATATTACACAATTTTATAACAGTGAATAATTCCAAATAAGCTGTTTTATAATCTCTATCTTTGTATATACTGAACATAGTATGTGTTAACTAGCTGCATAAATATTGGATATGCTACTGCCGAAAATAAAATGGTCAATAAAACCACAAGCAAATCCCTCAACAATGTTAGCATGGATGTTTAACTCAGGGATAGGTAATTGTTGGGGACTCACTTCAGCATGCTAATGGAGCAAGGCGCTCTGGACTTTGTCCATGATAATAACGATTTCAATTTATTTGTTTATTTCATATGTCATCACTCATGTGTTTTTGCCATGTGTGTTAGTCACCTCTCTTGTACACTACTTTGATATGTATTCTACAATTACAATTTTGGCCTGAATTAAGAGTTGGTTACCTCCAATTTGTTATACTACTGCGTAACGCTAAATGCACTGGTGGCTAATGGGACTGTCTTACAGCCAGTTCTGGTCAGTGCTAGCTATCCGAGTGGCTTACAATAATATCAAAATCACCAATATCTTTATTCATTCAAATAATACCAATTAAAAATGGAGCCCCTGGCATATGGACTATGTATCTACTTGCACAAAACATGCTAGATTCATATAGCACACACTTGGATTCTTCTAGGGGAAGTGATACTCTAAGCTATCTGACGTAAAGCTCACAACATAGTATAAGATACCCTGTGACTAAAACAGTGCACATGGTCACCATACAGCATTTAGCCATATAGTTTATTGCTATGTGGGAACAGGCTCTTTAGAAAATTTCATTTATTTCACTAATGAACTGAAAGATACTTTAAATGTCATTATATCGACAAAATTTCTGTTTAAAAAAACTTTCTGGATTTATACAAACACACTGAAACAACAAAAAGGACAGAGCGAGGATGAATTACCTCCAGCAGGGCTTTGTGTATGTGTTCAGTTAATAGTTTTAAAGAATAGAGCTATTGGTTACAACAATGAAGTGGTTGGTATGGATCTTGTGCTATGGAACACTCGTTAGCATAAGTGCAACTAGTCAGTCAGAATATGAGATACAAGATAAAGTTGGGTTTACTAAAAATCTCGCTGCTACTACCATTACTCCATTTATCTGCCCATTTTGGCAGCACTATGGCAACAGTGGTCAATGCAAATGCGGAAATGTCCCATTTGACATCATCAGTTGCAGAAATGACAGCATTTTACATGTACAAAAAGACTATTGTACAACATTTAATGAAGAGACTCACATGGCTGAATTTGGCTCTTGCTTGTATAATTGTGAGGACTTTCAATCCGGCTATTATGTGAGTATATATACAACATATCCATCCAATACCTCAGAATTGAATGAAGCTTTGTGTGGCAAGTTTAACAGAAGAGGGAGTCTATGTGGTAGCTGTAAAGACGGCTACTACCCACTGGCTTATTCCTACAACATGACTTGTGTGAGATGTGAGGACACTTGGTACAACTGGGTGGATTACCTGGTCGTAGTGTACCTGCCACTCACCACGTTCTTCTTCATCATTCTCATCTTCCAAATAGACATGACATCCTCATATTTGCTGGGATTTCTTATCTATTCCCATATAGTAAGCTTTCCAATGATAGTGCGACCATTAGTGATATTAGCTTATCATTTCAACTACTATCACTTGAAAATTCCTCTTCAAATTGGAGTGTCGCTTTATGGTATTTGGAATCTAGATTTCTTCCGAATATTTAACCAGACCACATGTTTGAGACACAGCATTTTATTTCTAAGTGTATTAGAGCTGGTTTCTGGAATTTACCCTTTGTTTTTGATCCTGTTAACTTATACTGGAGTTTATCTCTATGACAACAACTACAGGCTTGTCACAATAGCAATAAAGCCAATATGTGCACTGATAAAAACATTTCGTCTCAACTTTGAAATAAAGACATCTCTCATTAACTCATTTTCAACATTCTTTCTCTTGTCAGGAAATAAACTGTTTGCCACAGCTTTTGACTTACTAGCTGCTTCTGAATCCTACACTCTAAGCCAAACTGGGGGGAACTTGGCAAAGTGTACAAACTGTATCTTGATGGAAATGTAAAATACTTCAGAGGGATTCACGTTCCTTACTGTGTTCTGGCTGTAATCGTGCTGATCATGTTCATTATTCTACCAATATTGTGCTTTCTTCTTTATCCTTTCCAGATAACACAGAAATGCATTTCATGTCTACCTACACGGTTGCAAATTCTTGTGCATATTTTTATGGACACTTTTCAAGGCTCCATTAAAAATGGAACTGAATCAGGAACAAGAGACTACAGATGGTTTTCGCTCTTTCATTTTGCTTTTCGAGGATTGTGTCTGGCTTTATTCATTATAAGCTCCAATTCAATGTTACTGTTACTTATAAGCATCGTATTGACGTCAATATGTTTGAGTATAGTAGCTCTTCGACCATTTAAGGAAAACTCCAAACAGAATCTTTTGAACGTTTCTTTTTTGCTGTACATGGCATCTGTCTTCATGGGCTTTGTCAGCAGCACGATATCTGCCTATAAGTATGTGAAATATGTAGAAGTTTTACAAACTGGAACTTATTGTATGGCCCTTGCTCCTCTTGGATATATTACAACATTTGCAATTTATAAGTTATGGAAAGTTTTTAAACATTCCAACAGGCATTAGTAGCATTTCTCGTGTGAAAGCATTCAATAACTTGAGGATTATAAGACAGTCGTCACACAAAAGACATTTATGTAACTTGAAACACATTTTATACATTCGATATAATTGTTGTGTAGCATTTGAATTTCTCTAGCATTAATATTGTGCCCTAAACATGTATTTCTGCTTCTTTAAAAAGATAGTTGAGTATTTAAAAAGAAAATTAATTTTCAATGCATTATTGGCGAGATGGGTGACAAGTATGAACTGAGTTTATTTGTTCCAACTGTGTTGTAAGTCTAATCTAGTACAGCCAACATTTCTGCTGACGCAGCAAGAAGAGTACATGAGAATTTTCTAATGATACAGAAAACGATAATATTAGCTTGAAATGAAATGATGTGTATGTCAAATAGTATATTCTCCTGCTGGAAATGAAAAATGGCATGTGAAATTATCGCAAACTTCACCCTGACAGCCACCTGTCAAGACAGTATAGTGTTGTTTTAGTTAACTAAAACTAAAACCAAAACCCCTTAGTTTTGGGGTATTTTACTTTTGGTAAGAATAACTAAAACTAAGCTATAGAGAACATGGAAACACTAAGACTAAATATTTTAGAATACAGTGAATTCGATAATAACTAAAACTACCAGTAGAGTGGATGACAAAAACTAAAACTAAGCAATTTTTATTGTAAACAATTCACCTTGAATTATATCATTATTAAATAAAGGTATAAATTGCTATCAAGTAATTATTCTCTAAACTATATACAATATATCATACTTTATTTAAAATCCCTAAGATTTCATAGAAATATGCTACTTTTGAAGTTGTTTGGAAAACTACCAGTACTACTTCTTTTAAGGAGTCTCGTTATTCAAGAATTTGAGACACAACGTAAATTAACCAAAACTAAGTCAATTGATAGAATAACTAACTAAATCTTCTACATGATATTGAAGAAATGCTAAAAACTAACTAAATCTTCAGGGAGAATTTGGGAAAAAACTAATACTAAGCATTCAAGACATTTTTTTACTAAGAAAACCTGGAATCTCTAAACCAAAACAACACTGGTGTGTATTACAGTATAAGTATATTTTTGTAGGTCTTCAAAATGTACTTCGAGTGCACTTCTGAATGTAGAGGCTCATTTTTGTCCTTTATTTAAGTGTGAACTTGGAAGTGGGTTATGGCCTCTCCGTCCACTCGACCAACTAGGAGAGAAAGTAGCTACTGGCAAGTAAGAAGTAAGTATATACAGTAGGAAAACATCTACCCTCTTATCTCCAACAAGACAGAATACCACTGCCAGCCATACCCCAATACTAAATGAGTGATGATGGCCTTCATGAGTCCAAGGAGACTGTGCCACTGTGCACAGTGAGTAAGCCCCAGAAGAAGTTGTAAGTCTAATCCAGTACAGCCAACATCCCTGCTGTCACAGCAAGAAGAGTACATGAGAATTTTTTAAATGAATGATCCTCCTTGATCTATAACTCTTACTGGCTCTTTTTTTTTTTTTAACCGATAAATGAGTAAATCAAATTGAGTAATAGCCAAACTTCAGACCCAACCACTAATTATGGGCTACATTAATGAACTACCATTTTGCCAATAAAATTAATTACAAAAAAGTCTTGCACAAACTGTGCAAATTAAATGACTTTCATTTCATATAAACTTAATTTCTATTTATTATTATTATTCTGCATAAATAAACTGGTCCACACTGACACACATCTAAGAGTCTTAAATATTTGTTTAAAAAAGTAAAGTAAAAAGACTTTCAAATAAGTCAGCAAGAAAAGAAATGGTGTTTGAAGAGTAGAAACACTGGATTAACGACTAATATTGACACATAGATGAGTGGAATCAATGCCATTGCTAAGGTAACAGCTAAAATGAAATATTCATACACTGGCTGTTTGTAAGTGGCCATGTCACCGCCTTCAAGGCCGAGGAAGACGCACGACAAATAGAGGATGAAAATAGGAGTCAAGAGGTTGTGTTTCCCATTTTCTTTGAATGGCTGAAAGACAATGAAGCTCAAACTTAGTAGCGTCAACACTATACTTGCATACACCAGAAACATGGCCGTTGGGCATAGAAAAAACATGACAAATGCCATGCCACGAAGAACAAAATGAAATAATGAGAACCATCTGCAATCTCTAGTGCCTGATTCTGTTCCGTTTTTGAAGGACCCTTGGAAAGTGTCGACAAAAATGTGCACGAGAATTTGAAATCTTGGAGGAAAGAGTGAGAGACATTTTTGTGTGGCTTGCAGTGGGTATAAAATGAAGCATAGAGTGGGAAGAAATATGGACACAAACAGCACAGATAAAGCTAGCACGCCATATGGAATGTGTTCACCTCTGAAGTATGTCAATTCCCCATCTAGATACAATGTGTAGTCAGCATCTATATCTCCTGTCTGATTGATAGTGTAGGTTATAGTTGCAGCCAGTAAGTCAAAAGCAATATTGAATAGTTTATTTCCTGACAAGAGAAAAAATGTCGAAAAAGAATCAATTAGAGATGTTCGTATTTCAAAATTTACACGAAGCATTCTTACAAGAGCACATATAGGTTTCATTACTATTGTGACAAGTCTATAGTTGTTGTCATAGAGATAAACAGCGGTATAAGTTAACAGGATCAAAAACAAAGGGTAAACTCCAGAAACCAGCTCTAATACACTTAGAAATAAAATGCTGTGTCTCAAACATGTGGTCTGGTTAAATATTCGGAAGAAATCTAGATTCCAAAAGCTGAAAATTGACCAGCCAAATTGAAGGAGGCCCTTAAAGGGGTTATTATAGTTGAAAGTTAATCCCATTATTCGTGATATCATTGGAACGCTAATAAAATGGGAATATACTAGAAATCCCAGCAAATATGAGGACGTCATGTTGACTTGGAAGAAGAGAATGATGAAGTAGAACACAGTGAGTGGCAGGTACACTACAACCAGGTACTCCATCCAGTTGTACCAAGTGTCCTCACATCTCACACAAGTCATGTTGTAGGAATAAGCCAGTGGGTAGTAGCCATCTTTACAGCTACCACAGAGACTCCCTCTTCTGTTGAACTTGCCACACAGAGCTTTGTTCAATTCAGTTATGTTGGATGGATATGCTTTGTAAAAATCTCCTCCATGCCCAGTTTGGAATCTTTCACAGTTATACAAGCATGAACCTACTTCAGTTCTATTAGTGTGTCCATTAAACGTGACACAAAAGCAGTTCAGTACCAAAAGATAATTATCATCTTCACAGCTTGCAATGTCATGCGGAAAATTGTCGCACACACATTGCCCATTTTTACAGTATTTTCCGGAGGAGCAAACATTAGCAATAGTACAGTTATTAGTCGATGTATAATTAGACGGTTTATGATTATCTTGTTCTAGCCTAGCAGCAGACAAAGACAAAACAATAAAGTAAAATAACAATACCAGCGACTTCATGTATAAACTAAGATACGAGTAATTGTACTGAGGACAGATGGATAAATCGAAACGAGTCGATCAAAGCTTCTTCTGAATATCAGTACTTTATCATTTTTACTGCTTAATAGTTCCAATTGCGTAAGTTATTTTATGAAACCCCTGGAATCTACTTGTTATTTTTATGACATTCTTTGGTTAAGGACAATAAACAGATATTTCATTCCCAGCATTGAAATAACAAAGTGTGTGCTTTGAACTTTTTTTTATAGAAGATGAGTGAGCAGAACTGTATATATTACCAAGTATATATCAGCAGCTATTATGAAGGTAATGGATTTCAGGACTAGGGCTAGGGAACAGCATATTGTTCAAATGTTTACTAACTATAGCAGGCCATCCTAACTGAGTTTACAATGCTCTATATGGCATAAGTCGCCCTCATTCATGCTATTCAACCGGTTAAAAGCTCGCCAAGTATTAGCTATTGCCCACTGTCCTCATTGCTATTTCTGCTTATTCTGTCACAGCAAACTGTGGTATTCAAGATTAATAGCACAAGTGGCATGAGAAAATGTTGCAAGGCAAAGCAGAGTAAAATTTCTTGCCACACGAGTGTTCGCTTTTCAAATACCTCAGTTTTCTGTGCTATGTAAATATATAGCCAAATATATAATACACTTCTGCAGTTAAATTAGATTCAATGAATTACCTGAAAAGTTGCACTTCATGAATCCATATTAGATAGCTACAATGTATATGTGTTACTACCAACTGCTCAGGTACAAAGCAACTATGAAATGGTTAGAGCATCATATCTGTCACTAGTCAGTTTCTCTTCTGCTGTGACAACCGTACAGCAAACCCTTCTGAGCAACTTTCTGGTCCACGCTGTCTTCTTTCACAAAATTTAAAATGAGTGTCAATTTAAACGTGGCCATAGCTAAATTATCAATATCAATCCAATACTTTTAATAATAAATATTTACTATTTGATTATATAAAAATCGTAGAAATAATAACAATAAAAAAATTGCAAATGTTTTATTATGAATTTGATTTCAACAGCAAAGACAAATTGTTCACATGGTCTGCCTCTGAAGCAATAGATCTGAAATGATGTACATCATACATACATACATGTGACCTTATCACAGAAAAACAATCTGGTAAAACCCAATTAGCTATAACACAACTCCAAGCAAAATGATAAACATTTACAATTGGAAACTCACGAATACTATTTAGCACAAGCCACACATATGAAGCAACATTATTGTGCCAATTCTATCAACAATCCTACTGGACTGTATTGGTTGGCATTGCACTTTACAAATTAAGTATGTGATTACAGGAGCTATTATGTAAGTTGGCTGTTTTTGCACATGCACAAGCTAAGATGTGGATCTTAAATCAAGCAATATTAATTGTACATAAATGCCACCTACAGCTATTTCTTACTTTTTTGGCAAAGTAAACATTTTTTTGTAGTTACCATGTAATGAGACTAGGCCACATGTGTGCACACACACGCACAAGTTCACAAACAAACACACACATACTCAAACACACACACACACACACAATGCCCATGTACCTAGAGAGAGCTTCCAGCTCCAGCCCTAGTCGTGACTTGAGAGTGACTAGTTCTGAGTAAAGGAGTTGGAGCTGGTGTGAGCCAATGGAGGCCGAGGACAGAGTACGCATGACATCTATCTCATCTGACAGCTTCTGGTGGGAAGTTCTGTGCATATTCACATGTGGAACGTATAAATAAAAAACACAAACACAAAAGATGAAACTAGTTGTAAGTACAAATAATAAGAATCTTTCGGAAACAAGAAGTATACAAGTACAAGCATGAGTGCATGTACAAAGAAAGTTGTTGACTTGGAGCAGCTGCCTCCATCTTTACTTTTAATCAAGTTTATAGTGAGGTAACTTATTAACACATACACCGATTCCACAAACACACACTCACTTGACAGCTGTCTTATGCTTGCTAATGTCTCGATGCAAGTCCTTCATCACAGACACACTACGCACTGCCTCCTGTCTGGAAGATTGCAAATTTAGAAGGAAAATGTCTGCTGTCTTTCTCAGCTGATGCTCCTTACCAACCTGTTCCTCAAGTTTATCAATCTTTTTTATAGCCTGAGTACGCAATAAAAAGGCAACAATTGAAAAGGTAAAAATGGATGCAAGCACACAAAAGCAGCAGCAGCAGTAGTAGTAGTAGTAATAGTAACAGTAGTAATCGTAATAATAATTCAGTCATTGTCGGCTGAAATAATTATAATAATAGCAAATTTTTCTCATTTTAACAGCCAATATGTTAATTAAACTTAACCCGACGTTTCAACTTCTTGCCGAAGTCCTCTTCAGGGGTCAACTGAGGTCGAACTCTCCGTGGTGATATAATAAACAACAATGTAAACATGTAAACAGCAAGATTGCTGGAGGGTATGCTTACTGCTTATTAAGAACGAGAAAAATTTGCTATTATTAGTAATAATAATAGTAGTAACAACAAATAATAGTAATAATAGTAATAGTAGTATTAATAATAGTAGTAGTAGTACTAGCGCATAATGATAAATCGCGTTACCTCTCTATAAGCCTCAGTAACATCTGTGCTAGACTGCCGTAAGAGTTTAGCTTTGTCCTTGCGAGGTGAAGAAGTTGAACCAGACTCTGCCCTATTCTCAGAAGAAGCTCCGCTCGTTCCAACACGTTCATCTGAATCTCTAGTACTTCCTCTAATCTCAGAAATAGCCTGAGTGATCTTGCGACGTGGGCCCATCAAACTAAGTCACATGCAATTATCTCCAATAATATCCAGTTGTTGGTACATTATTAACTCTCAGCTTACATGCACGAGAGGGGTATAGTAGTCGTCCTGTCTATTTGTCTGTCTGTCTGTCACGCTCTGATTTTGGAGATTACTGACAATTAATAGTTGATTTAAGTATGAACTTACTTAGGATGAAAATTTAAGACCTTTTATTGTGCTTTTTTTTCTCTTTTGGCTAATCGTTGAGAAAATACGAAGCTTTCAGCTCCGTGTAGGTACCAGCCTTTATGGGCAACGCCCCCTAGTGTCACGTCATAATCACGTGAGCAAATAATTTCTTGCAGCCAGCGGTGTAGTTCACTTTATGCTCAGGGAAGTTAATGGAGTTGAAAGAAGTGAAGTTTCGCGCTGAAAATATATACAGGTGAGTGTTTCTGGCTTGTTTAGCTTCTTCTCTTATGAAGACAGCGTTTCCATATGTATCATTTTCATTGGTCGAGCTATTTTGAATGCCTCATTAAAATAGCTAACAAATTGCTTGTTCTTTTGGAAGGAGATTATATTGTAATAGCTAGATAGTGTTTAATAGCGCTGAGGGTTCTCACCTTTGGTGCTTCATATTATCTCCAATAATATCCAGTTGTTGGTAATTTTTTTTATGTTAACAGACATTAATTTATCAGAGACGACTACAATATCCCAGAGAACATCACTGCTTGGCCAACTTCTAGTACAAGTTGTACGTCATATCAAAAAAATCTAGACAAGACAGTGGAACTCAGCTGCTACCCACTTCTAAATTTACTGTTGACAGAATGAGCATTGTAACCTTCACATGTATGCCCACTGAGGGGGGAAAAAAAAAAAAAAAAAAAAAAAAATGAAGCAGACATTAAATCCAGTGATGTACATAATGTATGTACATGATATATAGAGCATCCCTAAAAGCAGACGTGAGTGAAAGACTATTCTACTCACGTGATTCCAACTCTCTTGAGATCTTCATCTGTGAAGTTGATGAGCGTCTGGTAGTCGATCTCATTGTCAGCTAATATGCTAATGTACTTGCCCAATCCAAGGCTTTCCAGGAACTCTTCCATCTGAGGGCATGCTGGGCTGGGCTCAGGAGAAGGTACTGAATACGTAACATGTGAAACAGATCTTTAAAGTCTGATTATACCTCCCACTCTTTTGGAAGCTATGTTATAATAATGATCACTTACTTTCAGGGGGAGGCATTGCTTGCTCTGGCATAGAAACCTACACAACAAAATTAAAATGCATACCAGTCCAGTCTCCTGAAGATCTATCCCCTCCACACTCACTTTTCCCTAGCAATTCATACAGTGGAGTATCGATTACCCGAACGTCAATCAAAAGACTACACACGCATTTAATGATAGTTAAACCAGTCACATATTTTAGTTGTGCAGCTACCTCCATATTTTCATGCAGATGCTATGGCTGAAAAAGCTAGAAGATTGCAAAATGGAAAATGGTCTAAGATTAAGCTTGAAATACGCAAGGAAGGGAGGAGTCATAGCTACTGTACTGTACTTCCCAACAATGTGAACCTGGGAACTCCACTATCACTGATATCTAAGCAAGGTAAAATATGGCTAAGCATTCCATGACTCATTTGGTACTGCACACGCTCAGTCCCAGGAATTGCCATATTGTATTTCTTTCACTATTTTTACAGGAATAAGTACATGAGAGGTTTCAACTTGAAGTCACAGCAAAGGTTAGAGTACAACAACAATCATATACTAGCACAAACACATGCTTCTCATGAACATACACACACACACACACACACACACACTTACATACTCACACACACACAAACCTACACACACTTACACACTCACACACATACACTTACACACACATGTTAAAAAATACACACATGTAAAATGCACATCCAAACACACATTCCCTTACCGCTGATCTAAAGTTCTTCCTTTTCAAGCCCAGCAAGGCAGCATTGGCTGATTTACTCAATAATCTTCTATCAGCTGCAAACATAAATAACACAGAACTTTGAATACATACACACATAGAATTAGAATGTAGCTAGTCACACGCAAGCAATCAGATTGGTTCGTTACATGAATCTATTTAATGAGATTCATGTTCTGCGGCATTTAGAAATCAAGTAAATCAAACGCTTATTGCTATGCTTTAGGCTGTACCATCACAATCTTCGTTGTTCGTTTCAATTCACTCTAAAACAGTCAGATATGGATATCGTAAATCAGCACCATTTAGGAATTTTTGGCCTCCAGTAGCTACACTCAGACACAACAGCTCAGGGTTTCTGATTCCAATAACACTGCTGATTCACGATATCCTAATATAACTTATTAATAACACTTTAAATCTCAGCAATTCACAAAATACAACAACAAATTTTCTAGTACAACGTCACCTAACATTATATACAACTCACACTACTTATTTCCCCAACCACACCCACACTAGCCAGGCCACACCTCCCACCCACTCACCAATATACTGATGAGGTAGACTCCACCTAGGCCCTGACCTCCGACCCAGGTTGTACTGGATGCTCTTCTTGACTGCCTGGCTCTCCTGGTAGGCTTCCATCTCCTTAGCTCCAGAAAAAAGGTCGTCATTGACACCATCAAACTCCGCCTCTTCCTCTTCTATGTACTCCTCTGGAAGAGCATTGGTGGGTGTCTCTGCCCCACAATAAATTTTAGAAAAATATAATAATATATTATCATAGATAATATACTATCATAGTGGGTAAAATATAATAATATATTATCATAGCGGGTAAAATATAATAATATATTATCATAGAGGGTAAATATAATAATAATATTATCATAGCGGGTAAAATATAATAATAATATTATCCTAGCGGGTAAAATATAATAATATTATTATCATAGCAGGTAAATATAATAATATATTATCATAGCAGGTAAAATATAATAATATATTATCATAGAGGGTAAAATATAATAATATTATTATCATAGCGGGTAAAATATAATAATATATTATCATAGCGGGTAAAATATTATAATAATATATTATCATAGAGGGTAAAATATAATAATAATATTATCATAGCGGGTGAAAGTTATGTATTGTTGTGATAAACTCTATCATCCACATTACAACCAATAAGATAGTCACGGCAACCAATATTGACTTACTCATATAGTAGTATTGCTATGAAACTGGAATATCGGCATGGTAACTTACACACTGGCTATAGTAACAGAGTTTCAATAAACATGAAGCCACTTACATCATGTAACCCTGACACATTGATACATTCTAAATTACACCGCCACTCATTGTACGTGGACAGTGTGCTAGCTAGGCCACTTGAATTGAATTGATGGTGTTCATTTAAATTACAGAACAAAGTATTTTTCAATCGCCACTCAAACCTTCTATCAGTGTAATTCACCTTTAAAATTCAATATGAGTGTTGCAGAAGACAAAATTGAAAAAAGTTGATCAAACGAATCCCCCCACCCCCACCCCCCTCTCTTTCATACAGTTTATTATAATACAGAATTATAAGAAAAATTGGCTATCACCAAGTATCAAACACAGGACCCCTTACCTAATGCAGCATTCTAACCACTCAGCAACAACAACCATTATTGTACTTTCTTTTTTTTTTGACAGGGAAAGAAAAAAAAAAGCATTTAATAAATATAAGAAGACTTGAACTAGATATTGCTGCTTGAAAGTGGATTGTTGAGGAAATGTTGATACATAGCTTAGTCAAGGAGTTCAAGAAAAATAATATTATTACACATTCAAGTGATTGACCATAATAATTTAAAACGGTAAAAAAAAATACTTAGAGCCCGGGTGAGCATAGAGCCCATGTTCAGGGCTTCATACAGGATTTTTTTTCTGGGGGGGGAGTAATCCTAATATGAGCTGCTTTGTCCACTGTTAAACTTCAGAGGTATACAGAGATTTTTTCAGAAACATTTAAACTTTCCAACACACTCCTCGTCCTTCCTTGGAACAGCATCAGTTGAAAGATCTTCCAGCTACATATGAAGCTCATTAAGACCCGTATACGCAGCAGTATCACTGACTAAAACCTTCGTCAGCTCATAAAAATTGCCATTGAGGACCTGAACTTTCGGCTGTAAACTTTGATGAAGTTCTAGAGATTTTCAAACAAAAAAGTAGAAGAATTGTGCTTTGGTTTACATTTTTTTAATAATAAAAAAGAATTTTGCTCTGAGTTACCATTTATAATTATAATTAAAAATTCCGATTTCTTGGGAGGGGGGGGGGATTCCAGGGCCATCACCCCCCCCCCCCCCCCCCCCCCCCCGTATGAAGCCCTGATGTTACATATGTATGCACAATGCTGTTAGCCATGACAGCTCTGAGACTATCCACAAGGAACTCAAGATCGTAACAGTAAGTTTGAATTTATAGATTTTCTCTCTTGGACTATCATACTTTATGATACTGTTAGATAGTTTTGTCTCAACTTGCCTTAAATTTTTATCTCTTGAATTTTTTTTTTACAAAAAATAAATAAAAAATAGAAATATATTCATATTATTATCGTGTTAGCAAACTGGTCGTCATATATAAAATTACCGGTGAAAGGATTCACAAGTCTACAAAATTTTGCTAACATTTCTTGTAGTTGATTGAATTAAGGCTGTCATAACGCTCACTAATTATTACAGACACAACACATACACCAGGCAATGCAATTAGACTGCACAACTTCCCCATCGCTATGGTGAATCATGCAAGGGGAGACATGACATGTCTACACATGTGTGTGTCATTTATTTAAGTTAGTATGGTAAGGATGAGTGTCTCAGACAATGTAACTTCACATTCACAATGCAGTAGAAATACAAATTTTGACCATGGTTAATGCAAAGGCTGATTTAACTATGTAGTCTAAACTAGTCCTTATTTGTGACCGTCTACGGGAAAACCGGGCACAACGCGGCGTGCATAAATATCGAGAAAAGATCGATCGATTTCTTTTAAATGTATTATTTCAAGCCGACGGAGGGAACGGTTAGGTCTATTATAGTGGGAACGACTTAGCTACGACGATAAAACTTGGAGAGCTCAATATCTGGACGCCGACAACTCCGTAAGTGAAAATTTTTTTTCGAAGGGTGCCGCGTTGTGCCCGGTTTTCCTGTAGACTGTCACATTTATCAAATTGCCCTATTGTACTATTTTATATATTGTATCAAGAGGTGCTAGATCAATTAACTTGTCTGGTTGTATTTGTTATTTGTTTTTTAAAGGAACAGTATTCATACTTAAACATTCCTAAGTTAATGAATGTACCATGTGCAGAATGCATATGCATGTGATCATGTTCATCCATGACTGTGTGTGCAGGTGTGCATCCATGTAAGAGTGTGTGCATGCATGTACGTATCTGTGTGAATATGGGTGTGTATATCAACGACCAAGAACTCATAATCTGACATCTCAATGTCACCTTTACACAATATACTAGTGATGTGCTTGAGCACAAATGGCGAGCGAGCCTAAAGACTATACTATTTTTATATGAATGATTTTGACTTACCTTCGCAGTAGTATAGTGGACAATGTATTTTCAAGTAAATACTGTTGCGCACGGCTTATAACCATGACAAAGAGCGCATTGACTTACCACCGCCACTAACTCGAATAGAAATGGAAGTCCCTTAAGTTTTCAAGTTTGAACTGCACTCGCAAAAGAATTCAAAACGGTAAACAATTCAATTTCTAGGGTGATACGGGTACTGATCGATAAACCAGAGGATTCTGTTTAGTGCAATTTGGGACGGGGTCGACAACCGAACTAACACAAAAACGCGAGGGTCAAAGTACAAAATGACATACGTACGTCCATACATATATCTAAATAAACAAACATCCCCGATTTTCGATTGTGTTACCCCTGTAAGTGTCTCGCTCATTACGCTCGCTCGCCAATAATTAGCTAATTGTCTCCATTGCAATGGTTACTTTACAAAGAAATAACACAGTGTGCCGTGTGAGTGTGTGTATGTGTGTGTGTACGTGAACATATCACAGTCAGCTGAGCTGCAGTAGTCCTACATAGCAGGAGTGAGAGGAGGTCACTCACCTGAGAGTGGGCGACTCATGAACTGGGCATTGTCCAGGAGCGTCACTGTGCGCACATGGTGCCTTTCAAACGCCAGGTACCTGGCACTTCGCCCCTTCTTGTCTGTGGCCCACAGATCAGCTCCCTGCATTATATGTACACACATACATGCAAGGTTAGAGGAAGCCCATACACATGTCCTAAGATACAGTCTTCAACTCAACCAAACCACCTTGTGTTAGATTCAGATTATCTGTATGTATACCTGTTCACATGATCTGTATGTATACCTGTTCACATGATCTGTATGTATACCTGTTCACATGATCTGTATGTATACCTGTTCACATGATCTGTATGTATACCTGTTCACATGATCTGTATGTATACCTGTTCACATGATCTGTATGTATACCTGTTCACATGATCTGTATGTATACCTGTTCACATGATCTGTATGTATACACATGCATGAAAGGGATCATAGCTATTTTATTGATTATGTGGGGACGGGAGTGCCTTCCTATGGATGTCACATGTATGTATGCGTGTATGTACGTATGTGTGTATGTACGTATGTGTGTATGTACGTATGTGTGTATATACGTATGTATATGCATGCTCTAGAATATTTGACTTTGTGTCTGTGTGTGTCTGATAGTGTAGTAAATTTCCTCAAAAACTCACGAACTCAAACTTCATTCATCCTTGCTTTCATTACACTACAACTCTCTCTCTCTATTATATCCCATAACTGGTGCTCATTCTCCTCTATAGTTCTAATATTGTCAACGATTAAGACTAGACTAGTTGGAGTTTATTCAACATAAACATTTTGACAACACAACAATATCCATCTTAATTTCTTTCGGTACAATAATAAGCTAGAACAACACCAAAACATCTAGCATGTGTACACTGAAAGAGTAAACTTATTAATCAATTAGCATTGCACCAAATATGCCCCAGCTTAACAAGACGGACATCTGTCACAGACTTAAACAGTAAGTTAACATCAACTCTCCCTCAATCTTGCTGGCTGGCTACAAGACAAACATATCACTATCTTGTAACACTCCTTCTTGTGAGCCATCTTAAAAATAAGTAAAATTAAAAACTAAGTACAACTGAGAAGTGAATATAATAAGGGTTCTGTGAAAGCACACACGCACGCATGCATACAGGTACCCGTGCATGCACACAAACATACGTACACAACATCACTTACTCAATTTAGATTCACTTTTATAAGTAATACCCAATTGTCAGATTACTTCACTGTCAAATACGTAGTCCAGTAATAAAGTTTAAATTTGAATTGAATTAGCTACAGTAGTAAATAATAGATCCCTATGATAATATACTTACACAAGCAAGTAAGACATCCACGATGATCTCGTCTCCTTCCACAGCCGCAAACATGAGAGCTGTATAACCATTCTCCTTGTCCCTAACCAAACGAACAAAAAGATATTGATCACAATAAATCAGCACCTGATGTCTACCAATATTTCTCTCATAACCTGCAATAACATTCTTGGCTTATGCCCAAAATACAATAAGTGTGCATTATATACTGTACGTCCTACACCTGCCAATCTACTAGCCAAACTACTGTATGTGTACTGTATGTGTGATATAATATAAGGCACAATATAACACATAAACCTATAAACAAAGGCAATGTACAGGCTTCCATTGTACCCTCATTAATCTGAATGTAGCTTTTCATCACCTGCACAGTACAGCACAATGTCACAAAGTAGAGTTATGTGTGATTAGCTTATTTCGGCTGTTCAATACACAGAAAAACTGCTGCTGTATTCCACTTTCACCAGAATCATGGTTCCATACGTTGACTATGCAGTTGTCATAGTGACCATGCAGTTTCCATAGTGATCATGCAGTTGCCATAGTGACCATGCAGTTTCCACAGTGATCATGCAGTTGCCATAGTGACCATGCAGTTGCCCACAGTGATCATGCAGTTGTCACAAACTTCTTGAGTATTTACAATAAGGGGTTACAAAAAAGTGTTTACATAATAGTTAAACCATGGGTTCCAAGAATTATAGCTAATAACCGTACCAATCTTGAGGGCAAAGCCCGAGGAAGAGGGCAGTTGTCTAGTGATAATTTCAAGAGTTCAACTATTTTATACCATAGTTACAATTTCAAACCGTGTAAAAGGCCAAATAAAAAGACAGGATATAGTTGTTTTGAGAGGGAAAAATAGGTCCAGTTAATGCAGTGAGGGTCACTCTGAAATACCAACAACCAAAAGTGCACTTCATTCCCTTTCCATCGCCTCCAAACAACAAAGTGGTGATACAGCGACGATATCCCATGAGGTTCACAAGACAAGACTTAATACTCCAATAATTAATTCTCTGAGTCAGTCTTCTTTAGACGCGGGGATAGAGTGATCGTTCGCAAATAAAGCTTCGTACAAGTAAAAAGTTATATTCGTAACTTAATAAACACAATATGCATGTACATATCACTACATGCCATCATTGTTGTACATCTCACTCTATTTTGTTTAGAAAAGAATTCTTCCGCATGCAATTTAATCAATCTTTATGGTACAAAAATATTTCTTTCCACAGGCGATTGGAGGGGAATAACACAGGGGAATAACATTTTTAACCACGGCTATTACAACAGCAACTGTGGTATAAGTCTGTAATAACAATGTTTGCCAACAACAATGCTCCACCTTCACCCACACACATACCAACACATTTGCACGTCAGCCACACCCACAAGCTGGCTATAATAGCAGACTCACGGTATTTCCATGTCCACTCCGGCCTCCAGAAGCAGCTGCACCACAGTCTGGTGTCCCTGTCTCACTCCATGCACCAGAGCAGTGTAGCCATTGCTATCCTGCCAGTCTATCTCTGCCCCAGCCTGAATACATAGAATCACACACCATACTCACACACATACGTACTCACACACGCACATATGTACTCATACTCACACACATACACATGCACACACTTTTATGGGACACATGCATACATGCACACACATACACATACATGCACACTCATATGTGCAAACACACTTCAATGGGAGGGTAGACAGATTGATAGAAAACTCAGAGTTGTGGGGGTGACATATGAATAAAGGTGGTGAATAGGTTTGCATGCTATTACTGTGAATGCGGGAGAAACTATAAAAAGAGAAGGGATTGACACATCAATATATTAGGGGATACCAGGCATAAGAATCAATGTGAAGATTTCAAAAATAAAAAAGGTTTCGAATATGTACTACTCCATACTAAAGCCAATACCAATATCACCCAGCAGCAGGTTATAAAGTTCATGGTCCAGCGTGTATACCTCCAGTTTCACCAGAAGCCAAGCCTTCCTGCCAGTTACGCCCCAACTCCCGGAACTCAGAATTATAATATGATAATGGATGACCATTAGAGTGGAATGATTTCACTGGAATGCAAACTTAATTACTTTGATTTCCACCCACGCAGCAGCTGTAATCGAATACTATTAAAGAAACCTAACACAGGATCAGATAAGGCCATATCTGTTCTTGTCAGAATGCTGCATTAATAATTAATTTATGCAAATTATCTAATAGTGCTTCATTTCCTTTTTCCACCACATCTTAAACACACACACACACACACACACACACACACTATACTTTGCCTGTGCAAACCACAACACCACAATACAAACACACTCATGCACAAGCATGCTAGAATGTAAAAAAACAACACCGATCATTTATGTGGCACACATCCGTACAAGTACAGTAGGAGACACAGAAAAATTCCGAATTCCGTTCCGTAGAACGGCCGTTGCATGATTAAAAAACGGGGGGAAAACGGTACGCAGTTTATTAAAAAACGGCCATTCTGTTCGACCGCGTTACCGTTTTAATCTTTCTCGTTCACCGTATGTCTCGCTCAAAGAAATATAAAAAATCGTTTATCCAATAAAACGTTCCGATTTTTTGTTTATAGGCTCCAGAGGCGGAGCTTTTCGGGTTAAAAAAAATTGAAGCCGTCCTATTCGAAGTTGTCTCGCGGAGAATTGTTAGTTCGACCACCGCACAGTATCGACGTTTTCTCGAAGTTAAGGCCTTCTCCGGCTTCGATTTTTTACTACTGGAGGTCCATCGGTAGCTAACAGAAGATCTACGAAGTGCGGACCTCATTATAGCTCTGTGCCCATTGGAATTTTGGTCTGCAACTTTATTGATCGAAGCAAGTTAAAATTTTGTACGAGCTTTTTTTCACTATCCCCGTAGCGTTTATGGTCGATATAAGGCCTTAGCTTGCTGATATAGCTATAGAAGAGTTTCTAGCTAGAAAATATCTGTGAATCGACGGAAATGCTTCACCGTTTTTTACCGTTTTAGTAAACGGTTTCGGCCGTTTAGTCAAAACGGTACGGAACGCAACGATAAAAACTACGGTAAAAGACTACCGTTTTACGGCCGTACTACGGAACGGAATACGGAACTTTTTTTTGTCTCCTACTGTACATCACACACACACGCACACACACACATACAATGAATTGTCTAGTAAGTACAATGCATTGGCCTACAACAGTAAGCACTTAACACACAAACACCACTTCACTCACTGTACAACTATGTCATACATACATGCACGCAAACATGCACACATACACACATACACACACACAAATACTATCCCAGCAACCCTTTACCTGGATGAGGAAGTAGCAGACTGATTCATTTCCGCAGCCAGCGGCCACCATGAGAGGTGAAAGGTTACCAGGAGTGCTGTAGGATGGATCCACACCTGCGTCTAACAGCAGGTTCACGATGGTGTCGTGACCCACGTATGATGCATACATGAGAGGCGTCCAACCAGCTACGCAAAACAGATACATGTACCATCATAATTAATGTCATCATCTTCATTACAGGGTCATGACCCACGTATGATGCATACATGAGGTGTCCAACCAGCTATGCAAAACAGATACATGTACCATCATAATTAATGTCATCATCTTCATTACAGGCAGTTATCACATTCCATCACTCATTATGTCATTCATTCATCGCTCATTCATTCATTCATTTATGCATGCCAATAGTCACCAAGTCCAAAGAGACACCAAAGGGTGACACCTACATGACGTACCTTAAACATGCCATATGTACTATTTAAAAAATAAAATTTAAGCCCTACAAAATCTGGCTACAGTTCCTTGTCTCCACAACTGCCCTACATTCACGTTTGCTTCACTGAAACTTCAAACCTATTTGATGTGTTTATGTTGGGGCAGAAGATCTTAAGAAGGATTGCCAGTATTTTCATTATTACTGTTTAAAGGTACAAGTAGCCAATGGACACCCACTGACTAATGAGTCTGGCTAAAGACACAATAAGTATTTGCATACGCACGCGCTAGCCCTCTTGATTAATAATTTATTTAAGTGAAATGAACGAATGATTAAGCTCGAAATTCGTTGGGGTTAGCAGCGCTACTGATGCTACATTTACCAGTAATATTGCACACCAAATGATGATATTTATATTATAGATAACAATATGTGCACCATTTTAACATACTGATCACACAGATTGAACGGGCAACACACACAACACACATAGTTCAAGTCAGAGCGGATAGATTTTATCGTACAGTTTTGAAGAGTGACATCACTAACATCTGTTGTACCATGTCAGAAAGAAAAATTTAATGCAATTTTCTTTAAAGAACATTTATGCAGTACTTTTACATACAGATTCAATCGTCACCTTGTTAATAATTTCTATTGGGTGCTATTATAGTCACATTTTTTCAATATTATACAACATACAAATTTTTAAAATGTTTTTAGCAGCCACAAAGATTGCTACTTAATGGAATGAAACTGCTCTAAATAGAGATGTTTACATAATCATGATTTACAAGATTACAGTCACGAATTCAGAACTTCGATAACGCAACAGCTATCAACTGAAGTTTATTCTTGTTCCACATTGTCAATTTTACCTTTATTGCGTGCCTCCAGTGCCACTCCACTGTATATCCAGTCCTGGACGCACTTGTAGTTGCCCACAGCACAGGCTGAATGCAGGTCCATGGGAATGGGTTCCCCTCCCGAGTCATAAAGCTGGCTGGCCACCATATCTAGCAGCTCCCCATCAGTGGCCTCTTCACCCATGGTTTAAGGACGACTACTCTAGCTACTGTAGTTATCTCGCTATCTCTATCTGTGAATTAACAACAATGGAAGTGACTTACCGAGCTGTAGTATTGATATTATTATTATTAGTGATTGTAGTGCAGTGCATGCTTCGCTCACCTTAGAACTAACTACTGCAACTCCTGATCCGCAGTGGCCTCTCAGTCACGGGCTTCCCTCCCGTCCGCACACGAACTTCAACCTAAGCCAGACGCAACTCAAGCTTTTATGAATTACACTGGAGAGTTAATGAGAACGTCTTCCTGTTTCTGCGGAATGTATTGAAGTGGGTTCTAATTAGAAAAATTGCATATCCAGGACAACCGTCGTCCTTCTCAGTCTCTCTCACAACTTTTCTTTGTGCTGGTCGCCTGTTCTTTGTGCTGGTCGCCTGTTCTTTGTGCTGGTCGCCTGAGAGGTAAGGAATGAGTTCTGAGTATGGTGCGGCTAAAGGAGGAAAGCTGAGGCTGAAGGGAGGGGACAGAGGGCTTAAGAAGAAGCGAAAACGAAAAAGAGAGCAAGCTGGATTGGACTACCCTGAGGGTGAACTCAAACATGGTAAATTGGTGGATAGGTATGGTATTGTTTAGGCATTTGCTATTCAGTGTACCGGTACTTTAGTATATATGACTATGATAATAGTTTTATAAGTATTGTTTAAAATAGCTTGACATATTTCAATAGCTCCACTCTATATATTGAATGTCAGTAAACGCAGTTATTAACATATGTATATCCAGACACCAACTTAAACTAATGACCTTAGGTGTTGCATTAGTCAAGGGGTTACTGTAGTCAATCTTGAAAACAGCTATTGGAATTATTGAGGAGCCAGCCTCTCCTATCAGAAAGTGGGAGGGCACATGCCCCACTTGTTCATTTATAACGATAGCTACAGTAGAATGCTACTCAGTCATTGATAAACATCAGATGACTTGGTACCCTGTGAAATTGCAAAATAATTCATATCAGGTAATGGTAAAGGATAGAGTTTTTTTTTTGGACAGTATTATTGGCGAGCGAGCGTAGCGAGCGAGACACTTACAGGGGTAAAAATGAAAAAATCGGGGATGTTTGTTTATTTATATATATGGACGTATGTATGTCATTTTGTACTTTGACCCTCCGTATTTTTGTGTTCGCTCCGCGTTCGACCCTGTCCCAAACTTCACTAAACAGAATCCTCTGGTTTAGCGACCATTACCCGTATCACCTAAGAAGTTGAATTGTTTACGGCTTTGAATTGTTTTGCGGGTGCAGTTAAAACTCAAAATCTTATGGGAGCTCCATTTCTATTCGAGTTGTGGCGGTGGTAAGTTAATGCGCTATTTGTCACAGTTATAAGCCCTACTCAACAGTATTTACTTAAAAATGCATTGTCCACTAGACGAACCACGAAGGTAAGTCTTGCGTAGGTATGTTCAGTTGTGTGAAAGTATTGTGCGTTACAACTACTATTAAGAATATCACAAAGAAAATTTTAAATAACGTGATTTGACTTTGTTGCTTCTTTTTCAATTCAAACTGTTGCGGGAGCGGTTACTATGACATTGAAACCCCTTTACCTCATACGTAATTTAAAAACTCGACTTTATTTTAATAGCTTGAGTGTTAGTTGTTAAATTCAATCATTTAACAATAGTGTAGTTTAAGGCTCGCTCGCCATTTGTGCTCAAGCACACCACTAGTCTATCGTCATTATGTGTATGCTGTTCTAGTTTGTTAAATTAAACCATATAAATTTAAACACAAGAGACATAAGAATTAAAATTATATATGTTAATTTTTAATAATGGTCGTGCTCCTCCAAAAAAAATTTCACATTCCTACTCTGCTGGGAGTAGATGGTATGTAAATCGGACCAGTTTTGAAATAATTAAACATATTAGGGAGTTGGTAAATTAATTGTTAAAGTAAAAGGAATGTACTTGCGTATGCTGAGGAAGTGAAGGAGGTCATACTATTTT
>WLWD01002664.1_pt1 | contig 58307 bp, 22 predicted proteins | sample 6712731 | NCBI WGS metagenome assembly WLWD01 (sample SAMN12718690, study PRJNA576275) | sponge metagenome | isolation source: marine sponge | host: Mycale hentscheli | place: New Zealand: South Island, Marlborough, Capsize Point | collected 2014-11-01 | reverse complement strand
AGGTGAAGCATAAAGGAGAACTGTTCATAGCCAAAAAACCTCACAGTATCTTACTCACTGAGTCCACACCAGAAGAGGGAAACAGAGTAGCTACAAAGTTTAGAGAAGAATGTACCTTGCTGAGTCAGTTACATCATCCTAATATAGTCAAGTTTATTGGAGTGTACTATGGAGATACCAAGAAGACAGACCTCGTTTTAGTGATGGAGAAGCTGAAATATGACTTGGTCCAATTTCTTGGTGAAAATCCCAAGGCTGATCAAAATCTTAAGCTATCTATCTTAAAAGATGTTGGCAAAGGTCTTACTTATCTTCATGAACGAAGCACTCCAGTGGTACACAGAGATTTAACTGCTAGGAATGTTCTTTTGACAACACGCAACCAAGCTAAGATCACCGATGTGGGTGTGGCTAAACTAATGGATTCTCAAGCCATGATGGCATCACGTCACACGCAAGTACCGGGTCAGATGTTCTACATGCCACCAGAGACACTCTTTGAAAAAGCTCTTTGCACTCCAAAACTCGACATCTTTTCATTTGGACATCTCACTCTTCACTTAATTATCGGAGACTTCCCAAAAGTTTACGAAATTCCTCACAGTGAGAGAAGAGAAGGATTTGTAGAACAACAAAAAAGGAAGCTATCACTTGAAGTGATGGGAAATGATCACTGCATGTACGACTTGACCATGAAGTGTTTGATGGACAACCCTAGGAGAAGACCTGATGCTCAAGACTTAGTAGTCTATTTAGAAAGTCTAACTCAAAAGATAACAGTTTCAGGTAAAGTTATCTACTTTTAATAAGAAAGCAATTATTATTGAATATTTAAATTAATAGATTTGCCAATTAAAGATTCTAAGCGCTCATGTAAGTGACTACTTTTTGTGTGTGATAATGAGTATGATTGTAGTGTATTACATTGCTAATCTAAACCAGTAAAAAAAATTGTATAGGATTGCCCTGTATACATTACCCTTAATTATGCTGTAGTTAATAGCAACCACACTTACTATAGCAACTACAGCTTAGCTCAGTGGCAAACCGCAATCCACCACAAGTCATGGATGGGCAGGTAGAGAATGCAAGGGTCAAGAAAAATAGAAGCAGGTGAGAAAAGGCTGACTTATGTAACTACTTCAATGAAGAAGTGAAAGAAAATACACAGGAAGGACAGAGATGAGGAGCAGGAGAGTTAGACAGAGGAGGAGATGGAAATCCATGAGTAGAGAGGAATATAAGAAAACCTGAGATGGTTCAGAAAGAAAGGGATCAAGAGAGGAAAACTATGGATAAATATATCTTATGCTACTGCATTTTTAATTTGCAGAAATTAGTACATCAAGTGCCACGAAGTGGCCGGGTATACTTGCTAGTAACATTCTGTCTTAGTTATTGCTATTACAGGACACTTCAAGAATGTATAGTTAGTGATTTGACATTATGTCTTCTATATATATATTTATTTTTTACTCTAGCTGTCAATTTACTCAACTGCATTCCATCACATTAAGTGGTGATGTAAAACTTGGCCATAAACCTGCTTATTATACATTGAACTGTATTGGCATTTATAAGATATAGCTATAAAGAATAATTTGGAAGTGACTGAATGCATAAATAAAAGAATATTTTTTCTAAGGGGCTGTTACTCTGTTTGTATGTATGTTTTTTTGTATGTATGTGTGTGTGTGTATGTTTGTTTGTATGCATGTGTGTTGTGTAGTAACAGTTTGGCACACACACACAAAACAATATACTTAATTTTCAAATTTGTTACTCCTTACTTCTGATATTGTTTATTGTTTGTTTGTCGTTGTTGTTTTTTTATTGCTGTTTTTTTGTTGTTGTTTTTGGGTTTATAGGGACGCTTCCCAATAAGATGTCGTTAGCTCACCCAGCCTCTCAAGATGACTATAACTTTCCTATCTTACCACCCACAAGTGCATCACTTCCACGAGAAACTCATTCAATTTCAGAAGACGAGAAAGATCTATATCTACCTTTCCCACCATCAACTACTCCAGTTTCAGTTGTGAGTCCTTCCAGATCTGCTGATTCATCTAGTCCAAATCCTTCCCCGTCCCAAGCAACTTCAATGAAGCTTGAACCTCTGGAAAAGCAGGGCTGGTACTGGGGCAACATTAGTATGTGAGTGAGTGGAGGATATTAAGTGACTGGTGTTGCAAGTTGTGGAAGAGTATAGACTCAATCTGAATTAAAACTGGAGGCAATTGATAAGATCAATATGTCATTGATAGTAGGTGTTCAATCTCTAATGTTTTCAGCAACCTTCGTTGCTGGGGCTGCCTATCACCTTATAAAGAGAGCAGCCTTTAGTTAACCCTTTCGACGCCTTAACCATATATATGCGGGCGAGAACCAGTCTGCATTCTCAGAATTTAGAAAGAAAATCTATTTTAGATTAAACCATCATTTATTTCTTATAGGTAAAGTAGGCGTTGTACTTCCTTTTTAAAAAATATTGAACCCGTACGGACAGTTTAAGTATTTTTTAATTGTCTGAAAACGGAGATTGAGAAAAAAATTTGACTAAGAACTTTCAGGACGCCGAGTGCCCAATTTTTGGGTTGCCTCGGACTTCAAACATTCAGAATAGAAAGTATGAAGCATATAGAGAGTCCCTCAGTATTTTGGAAGATTATGGATAAAGTTTTTCCTACCGTACATCAAAATCAATCGATTGGGCTCATTCCTGGTGCAGACTAGACTTGAAGTAGGGATGTAGTGCAGCAAAGTAATACCCTTGTACAATGAGGGCATATAATAGTGGATATAATGTAGGGCATATAATAGTGGATATAACGTAGGGCATATAATGTAGGGCATATAATAGTGGATATAATGTAGGGCATATAATATAGGGCATATAATAGTGGATATAATGTAGGGCATATAATAATGGATATAATGCAGATCGAAGGTTTAAAATGGAGTAAACATAATGTGGGTGAAACACAAATTACATAAACAAGGATAACCGATGTAAATGTAAAACAAACATGAAAGTTAACGTAATTAGAAATAAGAGAGCAAGGGAAAAAAATGTTTTAATGTACTCAACATTAACACACATGTATAAACAAAAGCTGAGTTCTAGAAATGAGTGACTACGTATTTCATTACACCAATCTGATAACCATTATTCTTGTTAGAACATGAACATTATTGCACCGTAGTTGATGATGATCACTGAATCTCAAGTTAGGATTGTGTAACCAAAGTCATTATTACTTTATTCTGCTGCACTAGTGTGTACGGATAATTAGAGCATGCACACATCATTTTGTTTTACTTAAGGAGTGCATTGAGCAGAAACTTATTCCACATTTAAAAAAGTAATGACAGTGATTCTGACACATTTACTTCAATCTGATTCAGTATTTCGTAAATAATTTCACTCCACCCAATAGAACATAACTAAACTAAATTGTGGATGCAATAAAATGTTGAAACAATTCATGGTGTTAAAATATTTAATTAATTGGGCATTTCTATTTTCTCATTAATTTTTCATTGAAAGTTAATTTAAAAATCTATGTCTCACAAAAAATCTTTATATGGAAATAAAAAGACCTATACCATCACAATAAAAAATTGATTTTTTTGTGAAAATATCAATACATACATATTGCTTAAACGTGTTGGTCATTTTGAAAGATTGTCCGTAGTCCTAATAAGCTACCTTTGTGACAGGTCCGTCACATATGTTTGGATACTACAAACACCAGTATAACTGAAAATCAAAGTTAGAATTACTCCCCCAATCGATACTCATTTTTTGTCTGGCTCATGGACTAAATGTTAGGCCAATTATTTTACTAGCTATCAATACCAACAATAGAATAATAGCTAATGAGAATGTGTTTAGTATTCCTAATTTAAAAAAAGTGATTGCAACATATATAGTAATTGAACTAAGTAAATTATACTTGTTGCATATTTATGTGTATTTACGCACTGAATCACTCCATACATGTGTGTTTAAGTTATGTTTTATTGTGGTAAAGGTACATTTATCATTATTATTGCTTGTGTATTGATAATAGAGAGGATGCAGTAAGTAAACTGGATGACACTCAAGAAGGAAGTTTTTTGGTAAGGGACTCCAGTCAAAAAGGAAACTACACTCTTACTATGAGGACTGGTGGCACAAACAAAAGTGCTCGTATCATTTTCTCTAACCACAAGTATGGTTTCTCTGAGCCCACCACCTTCAACTCAGTACCAGCCCTGGTGGACTACCATAAGCAGGTTCCTATCCCCAAGGGTAACATCACCCTGACGTATCCCATCTCCAAGTTACAAAAGGTAATCTTGTGTGTCCATACTTTATTATATATAATAATAATATAATACTAGCAAATATCCTGCCAAACAGTGGTGCCTGACGTATTAACTTGCACAAATTAGGAGTGCAGTTGTTCTATAAGGTAGTTTTATCCATGGTTTCCCTCTCATGCTCTCTTTTCTTTTTTTAAACCTCAGCCATCTTTTTCATCTTTGCAAATCATGGATTCCCTTCTTCTCCTCTGTCTATCTCTCCTGTTCCCCTGTTCCCCAGTATCTCTGTCCTTTCTGTTGTGTATTTTCTTTCATTTCTTCAATGAAGTAGTTACATCAGTCAGCTTTTTCTCACCTTCTTCTATTTTTATTGACCAGCATTCTCCTGCTTCTGTGCATCTCTTATACCCATTACGGTTAGCTACTGTAGATGAACACTTTTTTCCCAACTCAGTTCAGTGACCCAGTGTTCAGTTTTATAGGATACGCTAAGTTAATAAGGCACTTCAAGATACTCCAAATTGTTAGGTCTAAATGGTTAAAAAGTTTGTGTGTGCACTCCGCAATTGCTGGTTGCAGGCTCAAATCCCAGAAAGTCCTTATTTTCTACCATTGTTTTCTCCTTATAAATCATTTTGTTCAATACAGTTATTGACGATCCTGTACCAACTCTGACACCTCATGAGTTTTTCGTGAAAATACACACCGTTGTCAGTCTCCGTGGCAGTTGTTACTGACACACAAGTGTATTATTAGCGAGTGAAGCGAGCGAGACACTATCAGGGGTAACTCAATTGAAAATCGGGGATATTTGTTTATATTTATGTTTGGACATACTTATGTTATTTTTGTACTTTGACATGGTTATACGCCGTATGCAACAGCATTTACTTGAAAATTTATTGTCCATCTAGTCATAAATGTATTCCACTGCATGCATTAATCTGTTTGCTTGCTATCTTAACGCATTGACAGTGGACTAATCTTATTTTCTTCATGACTAGAGTTTGATTGGGTGGCTGTGAAGATAACTAACATATAGTGTAGCTACTATTCACCAGTATCTAAATCAATTGTTGATTGTGAATATTAGTTCTTCAAAATAATATACTTAAGATACTAAGATCAGATCTTACTAAAGTCAAAGATACTATACCCATTAACACAGAGTCATCCATAGCGTATAGTATTCCCTGTAGCTGTGGTAAAGTATATATAGGTGAAACAACTAGAAGGCTTGAGCAAAGAGTAGAACGTCATGATGCTTGTAAGAGAGGCGATGAGAAGGTTTCAGCCATTGCTGGGTAAGAGTTGTAGATGTAGCAAGTAAAAATTGTGAGCTAAAGACCAAGGAAGCTCTACTTATATGATACCAGACAACAATAAATTTAAGGTTTAGAGCTTCCAGGATACTGGCTGTCTATGCTGCGTGCAAATCACCCTTCAGGATATAAGTGTTGTATACCCACCAGTTATTGCGCTGTTTACATTGTGTTTATTGAGTTTGGCCTCAATTGACCCCTGAAGTGGACTTCGGCAAGGTCGTTGGGTTAAGTTTTAATTAACATTGTATTGGCTGTTAGAACGAGAAAATTGCTAATATACACTTCTTTTGAACTAGTGTTTTTTAATATTGTAATTTTAAAGTATATCTATATTAACAAGTTATTTAATATCTTTATAAGTCTAGCTCGTCTGATGTTATAACAGCCACAGTGCTTAAAATATCTACTTATTTTGAACAATGAATATTTAATGGGAAAATTTTTCTGACATTTTAAAGAAAATTTTTAAAAAATGTTGTTATTCTTTCTCTATTGTAGTCAGACCATATTAGCAAAGCACAAACTAATTATGTGGAGAAAATTTCTGAACAATTCCAGACTTTGGTGGTAGATGATCTAGGGAGAAGTAACATTAAGTAAGCAACCAAACTTAAAACTCTTCAGTTATTAATAATTTTTATTCTATAGTATTGATGCAGTTGTTGCCTCTGATCACCTTGGTGATATTTACAAAGGAAAGTGGAAATATAGAAATTGTATTATGAATGTAACTGTCAAGACTCTAAAGCCAGGATCTAATGACAGTCAGAAAATAATGTTTCTTCAAGAAGCAATCATCTTGAACAAACTAAAGCACCCTAACATAATTACTCTTTATGGAGTGGTCAAAGAAAGGGAACCAGTAAGCAGTGACATGTAATGCCAGTAAATATTATGTTTAATTCTTCTTTTTAGGTTATGAAAGTCTTGGAAATGGCAACAAAGGGTGACCTACGGAGTTACTTGTTATCTATGGTTAATAATCATCGAATATCTGATAATGAAAGGAAGAAACAGGAGCTGCTCAGATTCAGCCGTCAAATAGCCTCAGGCATGGTGTTTCTATCTGACATGTGTCTTGTCCATAGAGATCTGGCAGCTCGGAATATTCTGGTGTCAGAAGACAATATTTGTAAAGTAAGAAGTTAATAGTACCCTTTTGCTAAATTTAACTACGATCAAACCAAGCTATTTTTGAGTTTAAACCATTACTTTTCTATGGGCATGTAAAGCATATACACAATTCTGCCCTACCCAGTATGATACACACAACACAAAACACTTCATGAACAATCAACATAGTATAGAAATCACATTACAGTATCTAAGATTATGTTATTTTATCAACCAAGACCTTGATTGTATAACAATAAAATAGACTAGAATGGTTTTTAATTTCATTACAGATAGCAAATTTCGGCATGTCAAGCACTTTAACAGACAAGAATTATGTATTAAATAAAGACAAGGTACCCATCAGGTGGACAGCTCCTGAGGTAATGAATTACTTTTTGTTATTGTATTATTGTTGTGTTTTGTTCTTGTTATTGGTGTTTTTCATTTCAATGTATAATATTTATTCCACAGAAATAATTTTCAAATGTATAATAATTAGAACTAATATTTTTAAGGATGTTTCACAAAGTTTTTCTCTTCTTAGCTCAAATACACATTGCTCATCGCTTCCTTGATAGTTCATCAAAAGGTCCTCATTAGTCTACATTTACTTAATAGAGTTGGCAGCAATTTCTAAATTGCTGCAAAAAAAATGGTAGTTGTAATGTTTTTATTAATTTGTAGGTGATCAAATATGAGAAATATTCCAGAGCCAGTGATGTGTGGAGTTTTGGTGTAGTTATGTATGAGATTTGGAGCAAAGCACTAAAGCCATATGCTAATTTGAATCATCCACAAGTAAGTATAAATATACTATAATGTAACTGATTGTGAAAAAAAAGTAAACGATATGTTTCAAACATGTTTTCATTTCTATGAATACTATATTTCATCAATTATTCTGCGCCCTTGATTAATTTGCACTTTCGAATAGGCCATGTAATAATTGGCGGCCTGAGAGAAAAAGTATGTGTATGAGTAATAGCACGGGTAACCATGCTATTCGGAATTAATAGCACGAATAACATGATTGAAATAGTACGAGGCGAAGCTGAGTGCTATTTCAATTGCTTTACGAGTGCTATTGATCCCTAATAGCACAGGATACCCGTGCTAATACTCGCTAATAGTAGGCCATCTTTTTAAAAAGTCATTTGCAATTGTAGCTATATTATATCGTTCACTCACTATCTCCTATTTCAGGATTAGCTTCCGCTGGAACTTCGTTTTCAACGTGCGGCTCCTACTGATCCGTTGAAAAACATTCCGTCTAATACGGGTAGAGCTTCTGTGGTAAAGAATGACATAGTCTCCAACTAAAAGCTACTCGAGCTGTACCTTTCCAAGGTTAACACTGCACGCGTGCACACTTACCCGTACTATTTCACTTAGCTACCGAGGTATTTCACTTAGTTCCACTTAGTTACCGAGGTATTTCAATTAGTTACGCGCTATTTCACTTACCACGTGCGATTTCAATTGAACAGCGATTTTTTTCCCATACATTTTTTAATGGGAAACTTACGCGCCGTACTATTAGCCTTTTAATACAACGTGCATCCCACACAAAAGTTTACCACATTGTATATTTTATATCACAATTTTAATTATGTATATTATTGTTTCGATATCGATGACTTTCACACAAGAAGTAGCATGACTTTTTTCTTGAATTGTCCACATCACCTGGCACAACAACTTATCACAAAATTATAATTCATGGTGGTAGCCCAAACACGATACATAATATATATAGATGGTGCCCTCGAATAAATCGCGCCTTTAAGTACTTTTATAGAAGGCGCTTGAAAAACCAGAATGATACAATCTACTCAAGGAAATATGATATTCTGTGTAAGTAAGTAAAGAATTAGGCAGTATGTGGATAAATTTTATGTTTTGAAGATATTGATTTCATGTGTTTTGGTAGTTTCACATTAGTGAAGACAGTTTGTTTTCTAACATTTACTTTTTTATTGTAAGCCATATGTTTAGTTTAGAGTAGCAATACTTTGTACATCATAGTTTAGCAACTTATCCCCTTTTGTGCCAAATACTTACAATCGAGTTCTCACACATTTTGTCTCCCAGTAGCCAAAGGAGTAATAACTAGCAGCCTAGGGGCAGATCCAGGATTATTAATAGGAGCTCATTTTTAGTCATGAAGAAAAATGATGGATTTATTAAATTTTAAATGGATGAAATTAGCTAAATTGCCAGGATATTCGAGAAAGGCTTAGCAAACAAGCCTTAACAAAAAGCTTCTTCATTCCTTCTTAATCTTTAGCTTTTCAAACAATCAGAAAATTTGATGACGGAACAGCCATTTGTTTTGAATGCAATAATACAGGCAAATTTTGAATATATTACAATTTGTAGAGTACCACTTTTGCTGTTTATTAAATCCAATGCTTGAGATCTATGTATATTTCACTGTGTAAATAATGACATGTTACATATGCACAGTATGTAAAATTTCTATGCCATTAACTTTCCTTAGTATCACATAAATAGGAATATTTTTATTTCATAGGTTGTTCACAAAGTATGTTCACACTATCGACTAACTCCTCCTCCAGACTGTCCTTGTGGTATTTACAGCATTATGATGTCTTGCTGGTGAGTACCACAATTTATATTATAATATCCTTCAAGTTAATTTACACTTAGTGGGATCATAAAAATGTTTATAAAACTTCAATTTTGTTTTATATGAAATAATCTGAGATGCTATATTAATCATTTAAAGCTATTAATCACAAAACACAATTATTTCTTCTTGATGTTTTCTTCATTCAGACTCAAACTTATAAGATTTGTTGTGATGTTGACAATTGTAATGAACATATGACTCCCATTCTTCTTTATACTAATGCGCTTGCTAACGACAATATATTTTACCTGTCTCAGCAAATATTCTTACACTTCAATTTTAAGTTGCAAGAGTTAAGTTAAGAATGTGACTCCATGGATTGAAAATCTGAAATACTACAAACATTGCATAAGCTGAACAGCAGTATCATTTTAAAGGTGATGGCATCGCTTATTTGTTTTGGCTACACATTATTCCATGGTGTCCATTCATTTTTAAAATTATTTATCCATTTCTATAATGAAGTTAAAGACTAGATAAGTGACTGTGTTGTAGTGATAGCTGTAGCTATAATCCAATTCCTACAGGTACATCACTTTACTGAGCCAATTGAACTGCTATGACTTGATGTTACTTGTAATCACAGATAGTATTTATTGTTTGTGTGGTGATATGCCACTATATTAACCACAATTAGCCCTTGTAATCCATACTGTACAATTAATGTTAAATACAGTCGCACATTCCTTTGTCTGCATCATTCATAATAGTTGCTTTGCTCATGCTACATAGCAAGTGGACGGTATCATTAGCAGCTTCACTCATAATATCACATGTATTTGAATATATACTTTGATATAATAATGTAAATTGAAACTTAAGTTATAATCTAAATCTGCCCCAGAACTGGTGACAGTAAGTTACACAAGATGTCACTATAATATGTCCAAGTTGAGTTGGCCAGAAAAAAACTTGAATAACTTTTGAACAGAAGTAGCTATGCATTCTGGGTTTACACCATTAAAAAGCTCGCGTCAATGCGGTTAAAATATTTCCTCAGTATACTCCAAAACCGGAGAGAAAGTGCTATTCCAAAACTCAATACAGAAGTCTATGGGAATATAAAAAAACCACAGGTTTCCCGCTCAGAACGCGCCCGCTTTTAGTCACGCGCTACTGCTCAATTGATCACGCGGACTGGATTCATTAAGAATTTTGTATACAATAAGCGGCTAAAAACTAAATTGCTTTCGGTTAAGTACTAAATGCATTCCTCATTTACCACGCTTGTGGTCGTGCCAACTCAACTTGGACATACTACTTGTTTGAAAACGCCCTTTTTTTCTCATGATTCCACTAGACACTTCATTGTTAATATTTTCATTTATTATAATATAATATTTCTTGACTCTACCATTCATGTTAATTAAGTAATTTTTTATGCTGTTGTTCATTCAGGAATCCAGAAGAAAGAGGACGTCCTGATTTTGTGAATATTTCTATCAGACTCTCAAATCCAGACTTAATGCTTTTTGAGGACAAGTCCCATTACACTCTCCTATTCAGTGATGAGTTGGTCTTGTGGAGTGATGTTGTGAAATTATTTCCAGAGAGTATTAAGTAACAATATATTGTTAAACTAACTATCAACTGTTATGTCACATACCAGTATTTTTAATTAAGTATAAGTTTAACATAATTTTTATTTATATGTCATGACTATTATGTAGCTATTCACAAATAAATTTTTAAACTTCAGTGCTGTGTCTAGAAAAATGTCCTAGGGTGGCGGACGAAGGATGGCGGGGGGGGGGGGGGGGAATGTAATATCAGTCATGTATAGCATAAGCTAACTTTTATAATTATATATATTATATACATATATTTATAGTATATCTAATACCAGTTGCCCGCCCTTAAAAAGTAAAAAAGAAGATTGGTTTTATTACACCCAAAAGGGTGTGAATAATATTTAATTATCCATAGAGCCTGTTTTTTTAACCAAGCTTTTTTTATTACTACGTATCTCAATTTTAAAAATAAGAACAATACATTGCTGTTTAAAATGATAATTTGTTTTACTTAACTGTCCCTTTTTCTCATACTGCTACTTTAAATAAATTACAACTAATGCTAAGTGCTATGTAAATAAAATAATAACATAAAAACAACTGCTGGGGGTTGTCGGCCTCCCTGCCCTCCCCCTATATGACCCTGTATTATGAATGTGTGCAGGTTGCAGTACAAAAATTTGTAATTGCCAGTAGTATAATTTGCACTTGTATTAAACCTCATCGAGATCCTCTCTTAACACAAATGACATGGACCCCGCTTACAAAATTGGTTAACTTTATAACAAGAGACAGTCTGGGAAGAAATGGATTAAATGGATTGCACATGGACTAGATTTTATTGTCAGAATTATATCCTACTATGTAGCACTTAATTATTACCACAGTTTATTGACATAGATTCATTCCATTTTAGCCGGGATGGATGCTCCCAGTTTTCCCGGCAATGCCCAGATCCTGCTCAATTATTGTGGGGGACAAGTCTTGCCACACCCACACTGGACAACCGGTGCTCACTTGTTGAGGCGCGACCTAAAAACTAGACACCGCAACCGCTGGCGCGAGCTTGCAGTCTTGGGCTAGCCAGGCTAAAAGTACGCACTAACCGCCAGGGGCAACCGTGGTACAACAGAGGTGAACAACGTTTTTTATTACAACAAAGACACAACATAAATAGAACAGAACAAAGTGCTGGGTGGTATGGGTACAGGAAAAGGCATGAATATGATTAACTAGCTTGATGGAATGGAAATGGTAAAGGGATAGCGTAGGGAATGTACGTAATGGAAATGGATGGAAGAAATGGATAGATATGCACATGCGTGACAAATGTTCACTGTTCAGCAGTTGTCTGGGAATCTTGGGGAATCCCAGACATACTCCCGGGGGGGGGGAGAGAAAGGTCTTGTGCTTAGGATGGATGATGACAGGAACGAACGATGGATGGAAACGGAACGACTGACTACGGACGTAGACGGACGGACGATACACAATAGACGGGGACGATACTGATGAAACGGAACGACTGATGGAAAGTTCAAATAATTTTCAGTGCTCACTGAACATGCTCAGTCTGAGATGGATCTCGATCAACCGTATTGGAAGGGTCGACATCTTCGTCTGTGAGAGCTAGGATGAGCTTGACGACAGGTCGACGGTATGTCTTGCCTCTGCAAGTGATGTCTGCCACCCTGACGACTCCGTCATCGCCGGGATGAACTTTAGTGACTCGGGCTATGGGCCAGTCCCTGATCTTCATCGTCTCGTCTCTCACGAAGACAATGTCACCTGGTTTGAGTTGGAGACCAGGACGGAGCCACTTGCTGCGTTGGGCTATGGAGGAAAGGTAGGAGGCCGTCCACTGCTTCCACAGGTCGGCCTTGAGTCGACTGATGAGATTCCATCTTCTCAGATGGCTGGTTGGGCTGGTTGACGGAAGTTTTGCAGGAAGTGCCCGGAGGGGCCTCCCAATAAGGAAATGCCCAGCCGTGAGGAAGGATAACTCTTCAGCTTCGTCGGTGTGGATGGGTGCTAATGGCCTGGAATTTAGTATGGCCTCAGCATCGGTCAGAACTGAGTAGAGCTCGTCCCACCTGAGGTGGTGGTGGCGCGTGTTCTTGCGCAGATGGACCTTCATACTGCGCACAGCTGCCTCCCACAACCCCCCAAAGTGGGGCGAGCGTGGAGGGGTGTGTCTCCAGTCTATGGCATGTTTGTTGGAGAAGTCTGAGATGGCATCGGTGGTCTTCTTACATCCGGTGAGGCGTTGGAGAGCCCGGATGTCCTCCCGGGCCCCCAGAAAGTTCGATCCATTGTCGGAATACACCACAGAGGGTGCACCCCGACGAGCAACAAACCTCCCGAGGGTGGCAAGGAACTCCTCAGTAGAGAGAGAGGAGGCAAGGTCGAAGTGTACGGCTCGGGTCGTCATACAGATGAACACCACGGCGTATGCCTTCAAGTAGGTTGGCTTCCTGGTGTGGCCAGTACGAAGGGTGAAGGGACCCGCGAAGTCTATGCCGACTTGGGAGAATGGAGGGGCCGGTGTAGTCCTGTAAGAGGGAAGTAAGCCCATGCTGTGTGCCAAGGGTCTAGCATAGGCCCGCTGACACACAACACAGGAGTGAGAAATGAGTTTGAGGAGGGAGCGGAGGGAGGGAATAAGAAAGGAGTGAGAGATAATAGAATGCATGGCAGAGACGCCAGCATGGGAATACACAATATGAAGGGATCGGAGGAGGAGTTTGGTGAGTCCAGACTTCTTGGGGAGAACAGTCAGGACCGTGGGAGTGGTAGGGCAGTCAGGATCACGGATTCTGGTGGATGCCAGGATGTGACCATGCTTGGAGATGGAGAGGCGGAAACGATACAGAGGGTGTGTCTTCGGAAGTGACTTGTCATCTCTGATCGTGATAAAGACGTCACAGAAGAACTCTGACTGGGCCAATCGGTAAAGGAGCGACTTGGCGCGGTCAACTTCGTCTGACGTCAGAGGGCCAGAAAGACGGACATCTGCGCTGGCCCTACAGTTGAACAGGAAACGGAGAATATAGCCACAAACACGAACCAACAGAAAAAAGGAGGAATATTTCTTCCAGAGGCTGTGAATAAAGTCTAGGACGGAGGGAGACGGAGATGATGGAGAACGGATGGTAGCGACCAGTGCCGGAATTGAGGGTTTGGACAGTTTGGAGGTGGGCCATTGACTTGACGGCAAGGAGAGCCAGGGCGGACCCAACCACCAGAGTGCTGACATGGCCAGGTCCGGGGCACGGACTCCCCTGCTCGCCAAGTCAGCTGGGTTGGATGAAGTGGGAACGTGACGCCAAGTCACTGAAGGTAGCAGTTCCTGAATGCTGTGGATCCTGTTAGCCACGAACCGGTCGAGCTGTGGTGGGGACTTTGGTAGCCAGTACAGGACGATCTCACTGTCAGTCCAGGCATGGACCTGACAGAGAGGGACGTCCAACACGGAGGCGGTGTGGCTGAGGAGGCGTGCCAGGAGATGGGCTCCAAGCAGCTCAGACTTCGGAATGGTCACGGGACGGACGGGCAGTACTCGGGACTTGGCAGTGACAAGGGACACAGTGGAAGTTCCATCAGGTGATGTGGCTCTGAGGTAGATGGCGACCCCGTATGCGTATGACGACGCATCGCAGAAGCCATGGAGCTCCTCTGAGCAAACCCCTGAAGGAATGTTAAGTCTCCGGGGAATGGCATGGCCATTCACCGAGTGGAGGTCCTCCACCCAGGTGCTCCAAGAGGTGGCCATGTCCTCAGGAATGGGCTCGTCCCAGGGCAAGGACCGCTTCCATGACTCCTGGAAAAGGACGCGAGCTGGCAGAATGGCTGGGGAAAACAACCCCAGGACATCAAAGACCCCAGCCGTTGCGGAGGCAATTGACCATTTGGTGACGTCAGTAGTAGGAGGAGGTATTTCCGGGATGGAGATGTGTAGGGAGTCGGAGTTCACGTCCCAGTGGACCCCGAGGGCTTTCGGAGAACGGCTGGGAGGTTGGAGTTGAACGGATGGGACGGAGTCATGTAGTTCAAAGGGGATGGTCTCGAGCAGGGAGGCGGAGTTGCTGCGCCACTTGCGCAGAGTCATCTCAGCCTTGCTCAGAAGGTCTGAGATTTCCCGCTGTAGGGCGCCAGCAGCCTCTACGTTGACAGCACCTGCAAGAAAATCATCAACGTAAAAATTGTTAAGGATTGCAGATGAGGCTGATGGGTGGGAGGTGGAATGGAGATGTGCGAGGGTGTGAAGGACCTGAGTCGCCAGGAAGGGCGAACATTTAACCCCGAATGTCAAACGGTCCATCCGGCAGTCAGTTATCCGGCCATCCTGGTCCCTCATGAGGAATCTGTGGAAGTCCTTCTCCTCCGGATTCAGAAGAATTTCCCGGAACATCTTCGAGATGTCGGCCGACATCCCGATGGGAAACCTCCTGAAGCGGAGAAGAATGTCCTGAAGGGGCGGGTATAGGTTGGGTCCAGGTATGAGGGTGTCGTTTAGGGAGTGTCCAGAGCTTGACCGGGCTGAGGCATCAAAGACGGCCCGCACCTTGGTGGTAGTGGAGGCCTCCTTAAACACCCCATGCACCGGCAAGTAGAAGTGAGGAGTGGAGGGTTGGAGCTGATGATGTGGAATTCTGTGGGCGTGCCCGAGGTCAATGTACTCGCGTACAGCAGTCTGAAAGGCATCTAGCTTGCCCTTCGCGGAGAGTGACTTCTCATTCTGAAGAAGACGGCTGACTGCTTGACGTCTGGACTCGCCGAGCGGAGGTGGATCGTAAGCTCTGGGCAGAGATACGGAGAATCTGCCGTTGGAAAGGCTGTAGGAATGTTCAAAGTCATCAAGTACTTTCTGGTCTTCAGGTGACCACTTGGGAGCCTCCGGCACCTGGTCCAGTTCCCACAGCTTGGAGAGGTCCTGCTGAAGGTCTGTCGGAGGTACAGTTGCAATCAGGGCCGGAGGTGGATCTGTGTGTAGCATGGGACCGGATAGGCAGAGTCCCAGCTGGGTTGGAACGGCAACTAGACTCTGAACACGGAAGGTTTTCCCAGTGAAGAGGGAGAGGGAGTCCGTGACACCAAGGAGAAGGTCCACATGACCCCCGAGTTCAGGATCAGCCAGTTGGTAGGATCGGAATGATGGGTGGGCCAGGAGCTCCTTCCGGTTTGGAGGCACCTGGAGTGTAGGAAGCTTGGACAGAATAGTAAATTGTATTGGGTCAGAGGTATAGCACAAGTCTTGGGAATACAATTTGGTTACGACAGAGTACTTACACTGTCCTTCACCAGTGGTTCCCGCGACCTGGAGAGGCTGGAACGTCCTCTTCAGACTCAGGGCTGAGGCTGTTTCCTCTGAGATGAAGCTGATGGCAGCACCAGTGTCCAGGATAGCTCGGGCTTTGTAGGAGACACCATCATTCGTGAGGATGACTATGGCAGTCAACAGGAACCTTGACGTGGGCGTGGTTGCTGCAGCTGTGAAGGATGGAACGGTCGTTGAAGTAGGAGGAATGGCAGCAGGTGGTGCAGCAGGCTTGACTTCTCTATGCAACATAGTATGATGCCTGCCATTGCATGTTTTGCACGAAAACCTTCCTGGACAGTTCCGGTATCCGTGTTGAGTCGAGAAGCAGTTCAGGCATAACTTGTGCATCCGGACTAGCTCATTCCTGCGGTCCACATCCATACCTTTGAAGGATTGGCAGCGCAGGAGACCATGGTTTTGTCCGCAGGCAATGCATCCTGACTGGGGCTTCTGGGATGGCGTGTGAGACGGATCCGGTCTGGAGAACGACGGCTTGGCAGGTTTGAAGTGGGATGGCGTTGATGGAGCGGAGGTGGAGGATGAGGCGTGGCTTCCGGATGGGCCGGGAAACTTCAGCATCCACTTCTTGACGAAGGACGTGACTTTATCCATGTCTGGGATCTTGCTGCTGTCGGAAGTACGCAGCCATTCGTCTCGGCACGGTTCTGTCATCTGTTCCACGGCCAGCAGAGCAAGAAAGGCGGAGAGGCTGTCACCTGAGATAGAACAGAAACGTTGCCAAGGCAAACAAAAATTGTCATAAAAAGAGGACAAACTAATAAAGTCAAACCCAAGTTTGTTGGCACCCAGGATCTTCTTGACCAACAATGGGCACATCACACTGGCCGACCCGTACACGGAGCGGAGCTCAGCCAGCATCTCGTCCAACCCATGGGAGACGGAGGGCAGGTTGTCGAGGATATGACGTGCTCGATCAGGCTTCACTGCAGATCGGAGCAAGCCGCGGACCTCCATGGGAGAGAAGTCCTTGGCTCGGGTGCGTATGGTGGACGCAAACAGGGATTCAAACTGCTCCCAGTGATCCGGGCTGCCGTCGAAGGATGGAACCTCGATCTTGAGGGAGGCGTGGCAGTGGCTGGGCTCAGCAGGAAGTACGGGAGTAGACTTGGCTGGAATGGAAGGAGTGACGATTGTGTCGGCGTCCCTGACAATAGCTCGGAGCCTCTTCATTTTGTCCTGCAACCCGGCCACACCTTCCTTCAGGATGGGGAGGACACGGTAGAATGGGCGGGTAGACGCAACGAGAGGAGCTACTTTGGCATATAGGATGGCGGCTTGTTCCCTGAAGCTCGAGGAGTCAGGGCTTGGAGAGTCCAACTTTTCATCTAGAAGGTAGCCCAGGGCTGAGCAGTCATCCCAGAGCTTGCGTGCATCAATTAATAAAGAGAGGAGGGTTCGGATGGCCCGGAACTCTTCCTCGTGTTTCTCCAGGAGGGAGGGGTCATCAGGAGGAAGGGCCGGGTGGGCGTCGAGAAATTCAGTCACGACGGTGTGTTGGGCACGATACTCATTCAGATGAGTCTTGAAGTCTCGGAAGAGATCAGTCAAGGTGGAGAGGGCGAAGTCATCTGGATGGTGAGCTTGTAGATCTTGGAGCGAGGTCTTTATCCTCGTGATCAGTCCCTTGCGCGTGGAGCGCCTCTTGCGCTCCAAGGTCAGAGTCAGTTCGTCTTCGGTAGCCATCACGGAATTGAATAATTAGCGAAGACTGGAAACGGAAGGATGGAAAGCGGTGAATCGAAAAGTTATAAGTCCGAGGTGCGAAGTGTCGATGGAGGTGACGATTGGTGGGGTGATTGGTTTAGACGGAGAAGTTGACTGTATACGGATGGAATGGCGACCTTCTAAGGATGTAGAAGAAGCTGAGCAATGGCGGCCTGAAGATGCTGGAGCACTGAACTTCGGAGGAGCGCAGCGAAGCAACACCAACTCGGCTAGGATCGTCACAAGGCTCGAAGGACCATAAAATGTGGGGGACAAGTCTTGCCACACCCACACTGGACAACCGGTGCTCACTTGTTGAGGCGCGACCTAAAAACTAGACACCGCAACCGCTGGCGCGAGCTTGCAGTCTTGGGCTAGCCAGGCTAAAAGTACGCACTAACCGCCAGGGGCAACCGTGGTACAACAGAGGTGAACAACGTTTTTTATTACAACAAAGACACAACATAAATAGAACAGAACAAAGTGCTGGGTGGTATGGGTACAGGAAAAGGCATGAATATGATTAACTAGCTTGATGGAATGGAAATGGTAAAGGGATAGCGTAGGGAATGTACGTAATGGAAATGGATGGGAAGAAATGGATAGATATGCACATGCGTGACAAATGTTCACTGTTCAGCAGTGTCTGGGAATCTTGGGGAATCCCAGACAATTATACAATTCTCCCATTTGTTTATACTGTCACTCTCCCCATCCCCTGCCCCCACCCCACCCTTTCCCCTCCCTCCCTCCCCATTTAGCAGTTTTGCATGTCAGATTAATTGCAATCATATTTCTACAGTGTTGTATGGCTATAATAGTAATACTAATAACTTCTCAATACTGGTGTTAAAAATAATTCATGTGTTTCCACACCGTGGAGCCTTCATCAGTAATAGCTAATTGATGATGACTTTGAAAGCAAAAATTAGTGAGATGCCATTCCTCAACGTGATGTGATGTAGAGCTGGTGATGAAGTGCAGGAAATAAAATGAAGTGCAGGAAATGAGGTGCAACAAATTGCAGGACGAAACGAGGGAATACAGGAAACGAGGTGCAACAAATTGCAGGACGAAACTAGGGGAAGTGCAGGAAACGAGGTGCTGGAAACAAATTACAGGACGACAGGACGAAACGAGGGAAATACAGGAAACGAGGTGCAACAAATTGCAGGACGAAACGTGGGGAAGTGCAGGAAACGAGGTGCTGGAAACAAATTACAGGACGAAACGAGGGAAACGAGGTGCTAGAAACAAATTACAGGACGAAACGAGGGAAATACAGGAAACGAGGTGCTGGAAACAAATTACAGGACGAAACGAGGGAAATACAGGAAACGAGGTGCAACAAATTGCAGGACGAAACGAGGGAAATACAGGAAACGAGGTGCAACAAATTGCAGGACGAAACGAGGGGAAGTGCAGGAAACGAGGTGCTGGAAACAAATTACAGGACGAAACGAGGGGAAGTGCAGGAAACGAGGTGCTGGAAACAAATTACAGGACGAAACGAGGGAAATACAGGAAACGAGGTGCAACAAATTGCAGGACGAAACGAGGGAAATACAGGAAACGAGGTGCAACAAATTGCAGGACGAAACATGGGGAAGTGCAGGAAACGAGGTGCTGGAAACAAATTACAGGACAAAACGAGGGGAAGTGCAGGAAACGAGGTGCTGGAAGGAAACAAATTGCAGGACGAAACGAGGTGCTGGAAACTAATTGCAGGATGAAACGAGGGAAATACAGGAAACGAGGTACTGGAAACAAATTACAGGACGAAACGAGGGAAATACAGGAAACGAGGTGCAACAAATTGCAGGACGAAACGAGGGAAATACAAGAAACGAGGTGCAACAAATTGCAGGACGAAACGAGGGGAAGTGCAGGAAACGAGGTGCTGGAAACAAATTACAGGACGAAACGAGGTGCTGGAAACGAATTGCAGGATGAAACGAGGGAAATACAGGAAACAAATTGCAGGACGAAATGAGGGGAAGTACAGGAAACGAGGTGCTGGAAACAAATTACAGGAGGAAACGAGGGCAAGTGCATAAAATGAGGTGTTGGAGATGAATTGTAGGAAACGAGATGGGTAGTAGGTGATGGAGGCAAGTTGCAGGAAGCGAGGACAAGTGCAGGGAATGATTTGGAAACCTGTATTAGACAAGCAACATAGAACACACAGTGCTGGAGCTATAAAGAGTAGTTATAAATATGCCAGTATGTATTTATGATTTATTTATTGTGTTTTCAGTGGTACGCAATGTTTTCTGTACTTTGCGATTTAACCGTATGTTTGACCAATGTTTTATGTACATAATATATTGGGGACACAAATTTTTTAACATTCATTTTATACAGGTATATATCTATATAAGAAAGTTTAAACTTGAAATACTGGCTTCCTTTGTCCCTTAATTTTGTCACTTCCCCTCCAGCAGCAAGTGTTGACTGTTTTATGACTTCTAAGTGGAATTGGCGGTCACAATCGACTTGTGGCAAGATCAACAGATAAGAAAACAGGTAAAGGTTTCCCAGAGCTGTAGGGGGTGGTCAGAAAAGGGAGGAAAATATAGTATGATAAAATGGGTGTAATATCGGGGTCCGTATAAACACAGACCAGTCCAAAGACCAAGGACCAGCGGCGAGCGGTAAAGTATCTTTAACATAAATCGTGGACTGCGGTTGAGTAATTGCTGGTGCTTAAGCCTTTCAAGTGACCAGTATCTAGGAAGACTTATTACTGACGTTCTCAAATTATTAGAGGATGTCAGACCAAATCTTTCTCTTTTCCAGTGGAAAGGTGGTGGAGTGTATGTTTCAAACCCAAGAGTAGCCTAAGAGGGGGAAAAAAAGCAAACTATTAATTCTATTGGTTCTATTCCAGTGTATGAGTACCTAATAAAAATAATATTAGTATTAAAGGGACCAATGTTTACATTTTTTGCAAAGCAGTTTTGGAAAAGACAAACTACAATAAACACAATACTTTTGTGTGATCAAGATATAAATTTCTTGTTAAGTAAACTATTATAAATATATGAGTTACCTGTGAATAGGAAATATATGTTTAACCTTCAATTAGGTGTGATTCGTTAACTTTTTATTCTTGTTATTGTATTATATGCATAATATATTATAGTGTCAGGCTTAACCACAAAATTAGAATGAATCCAATGCTGTGAAATAGAAACTGCTGCATATTCATCTGCATGGATTTTGTGTCGATACTGCTGCTACATTTACTAATAAACTAAACTTAAGAAATTACAGGGGAAAACTTTTGTAGCAAATCACACTACTAACACTGTATATATAATATGCATTTTATTCATGAAATTCTCTGTTTCATTAGTTATCAAGCACATTAACCATTTAACTCCACAGTCTACATGCTGTTAAACATTAAGCATCTCTTCCTCTTTGATTACTGCAGTAATGAATTATAAAATGGACACTGCTAGCTACTAATAAACAACAACAACAACAACAACTTTATAGTACTAACTGCAACTATTACTACTATGTAATAGTAGTGAGAACACATTAGTAACTAAATTCCAAGGCAGATACATAATATCATTTGATACAGGAGAATATCACGAGTCCGTTGGCTTAGAATTTACATAAGTATCGCAGGCAAGAGCTTAAATACAGCCAATGAGACAAGTGATGTTCTGTGTTATCCAATGAATAATACATTTATTAATATGTGCATCACAGTAACTATTTCTTGTGCAGTAAATACTTGTATAGCCGGGGGGGAGGACTTGATAACCCAACGTTATAGTAATGAACACAGGTGATATGGGAAATACTGTAGAATGTCAGTGATCCGAACAGGTTGGGACCTAGAGGTGTTCGGATAACTGAACATTATAGAAAATGTATTATAAAGCACTAATAAAGGGGTGTGGTCAAGCAATTCTTCATGTCTGCACGTGCTACTATTAGATTTTGGGTGTTTGGTTGACTGAAGTGTTCGGATAACTGAAGTTCGGATAACTGACATTCTACTGTATTGCCTTAAGCCATATCCAGTTTACTTTAATGCATACTCTATGTCGCAATAGGTATTAGGCCCTAGTGCTCAGTACATAATAAAATACTTTATGCCAATCTTAGGCACTACCGAGCATCTAGCTAATATTAGTTAACTTTTCAGTTTATGAAACTTTCTAAGAAAAAGTAATGCCTTTATGATTGTCTACTGCCCAAATAAGAAATTAATTGCGGTAAATATACAAAGTGCATAACGATTTCTCCCGATAGAATAGACAATGTAGTTTAATTCTAATTAAAATAAGCTTATATACACATCAGCTTTTTTCTTGATTTAATAGCATGGACAATCTGCTTGTCAGTTATTTCAAATTAAATACATCTATACCTGTTACTCCCTCCTCTAATTTTTATTTCCCCAAGAAAAATGAACTTCCTTTCAAGAGTCTTGCCTAATACTCAGACAGATTTGTGAGACAATCATGCTTTTTTATGTACAACCATGAAACTTGGTAGACTTGTAGAATGTGATCCCAGAATTATTTTCAGAAATGAAGCCATTTTAAATTACGATCACAGTGCCAATGCTTTGATATAAGATACTATCTTATATCAAAGCATTGGCACAGTGGATATTAACTTAGTTCCATGTAGTAGCTAGTGTGGTCAACTTTGGATACCAAATGAAAAGGCTTAGCTGCTCTAAGCAGTATTTTGAAACTTGAATTAAAATAATTTCTATCTTCTTCTAGTCAAGAGTTTACTTCAAATTCAAAGTGCCCACTGCCGGCAAGATATGCAGGAAATTTCAAACACAGTGCTGCTACAGTATGCATTCAATTCAAACTCTTTGATCCGCAGAACCCTGGACCAACATGGGAAATTTTAGTGAGAACTGACAGGAGCAAGTGCTCTCTTTGTAGGAGAGACTCCAATGAATTTCTTCAGTGTCCAGCAAAGTCTAAACATATTGGGCAAAGACAGTGCTACCTAGTTGCTAACATCTTTTGTTTTTCAGTGAGTTGATTGAATTTACAATACCTGTTAACCTTGCCCGCTTTGAAATAAGTGGTATAGAAGCAACTATGATGAAAAAAAAAAGTAATGTGGCATAAATTGTACTGCAATAAGCTCAAGGTCACTGACTACATCAAGCACAGAGGGGAAAATATCTATAGAAGATAGGGAATGGTAAAGCAGCGCAGACTGTAATACTTAGTGTCACAACAAACGGCATCTGTTTCCTTTGATCAGAGACTGTAAAAAGTATCAAAGTCAGTACACATGTACTTTAGTAGCTAGTTACCTAATGAACATTCTTTGATACTAGTAATGATAGCAGCAGTAGTAGCTATTGCAGGCACTAATTAAAAGAACTTTTGATTTTGTTTCCTAATGTTAGCTACCTGAAGATTTGTTAGTTTTAATTGTTACTTCAATGTCATAAAGGAATTAATTAGCTTTACATCAATTGACATAATTAAGCTAGTTAACTTGTGTGTGTTGGAGTCCAAGGAAACAAAGAACCATATACAAGTGTTATAATTGCAATAGTTTCATTTGCGTAATTTCTTGTTTCATTTTCCGTCTAATATCAACAGTATCATTCTGAAAACGGACAAAAATACCATAGATAAGTGTGTAGCTCACTGTAATGTGAGACTTTGATACCTGAGAAAAAAAGAAGTCCATATTGAATGCTTGGCATCGGGCATACTAAAAAAAAAAAAAAAAAGAATAATAATATTAATATCTAAATAGTAAATATGAAGTGTGCTTACCATGCACAAAAAAACACCAAATCCCAGCTGTTTCTCTGAACCGGTATATTCTGTATTAAACCAGTACCTTGCATTAAAGCTTTAGCAAATTGCCGTAATACTTATGTCCTTACCTTAGGATATAAAAACTTCCACTTGGATGACTTAATGGTCGGCAAAGCATAATTGAGGTATTCTCTGTACAATCACATATTCAATATAGCTACATATTCTAATATTCACTTGATTAGTGCGTAGCAAACTTACTGAATATGTTTCAAACAGTTAATACCATCTCCTAGTAGTGAATCATAATATCTTAATTCATACTTAACAAAATCAACTACTACTAGACACCAGTGGTTTCCTGTATTTACAGGTACAATAAGTTTCTTGAAATTGATTAGGTTATTAACTATTATTAACATCTACTAAGTTAAACAAGCACAATCAAACAAACCGTAATCCATGAGGCAACTTCCATGTACCCTGAAGCACGGAGTTTAATGTAAAAGAAGCAGGATGTACAATATACACTCTTCTCGACCTCTTTGTTGGCTCCATCCATCACAAGGAATACATATGCATCAATAATCTACATTATTAATAAGGTTTCATTTTTAATTAAGCATCCACATAAACAATACTTCAAAATTACCTTGTCATTAAGCCAATTGTTACCTTCTAGAGTTTTCAAATCCTGAGGCAGTACTTGGCAATGGTTAATACAAGACACTGGTTTAGTATTCTATTATCAAAATAATGTCATAGTAGCCATTAATCTTGTTCTATAAATTTACCTTTAGATCACATAACACAGTATCATCTAAGCATGGAATGTATTTATTAAAATTCAAATAATATAGAATACAAATTACGTTTATTGCTCACCTTTCCTAAATCGTTTACATTTTCTTTCCGCACAAGATTGCTTCAATGTTCCTTTTCCACCAAATTTAACCATGTCCTGACAAAATCGGCATAAACCACAGTCTTTAGCCTTGCAGTTATCACAATTTCCACATCTTTTTCTTCTGCCTAAACCAACCTTAAATTATACTTTAAGTTTATATTTATATTACAAACTAACCTTGTAGTGCTTCAAAATGTACAGAGCCCTATACAACAAAATCTTATTCATGTTAATGTTGGAGATGATCATTTCTACACCTTTTATTACTTTAATCTTTTGATCATCAACTTGAACAGAAAATCTATGAAAATAATATGCTATAGGAATAAGTGTTCAAGAACAATTGATATGCTATATTCAATGTAATTTGTTTTTCTAATCAGTCTATGACAGGATCACTGTAGGAGTTGGTCTTGGTTTGGATTTGGACCTAAATAGGCTGCAGAAAAATAAAAGGAACTAAAGCTCACTTCATCCATATTTTTTTGGTAGTTCTCATTCATTTTTCTGCTCACATCTTATATAGATCCTGTCAAACGAAGTTAAACATTCTTAATAAACATATTGCTGATGCCTAGTGTCACCAGGCATCCTAAACAGAAAAATCTAGTGAATAGATTTGTGATTTATAGGTAACAGTTTTAATTCTATACGAATCCATGAATAATTAGTGTAAGCCTAAGTAAATGGGTTTGTCCCATAAAAACATTTTTTTATTGAAAGAAGTGTGTAGTAAGCTTATTATTTTATTGTTATATTGAAATACACATACCGTAAAACTTGAAGACATTTCATTATCTTCAGATGTTGCATTACCTGACACATTGCTAGTGGACAGAATACACTATGTTGATCAAAACTTGTGCACACACGAAAATATATATTGTTACTAATAATTGCATTATGTAAACTCAACAAACCTTGCTCGACTTGAAGATGTAGACAATGCTGAAATACTTTTGTTGTTTCTTTTTTGCTCATCTATATCTTTATATAAAGCAGTTCAATTTAGCTGCTATGATAACAAATTTTAACATACCTGTGCAGTTATTGCTATCTTCAACAATGTCAGATTGATTGTTGCATGTATCTTCCTCCTTCATAGTATGATTGACATTGTATTTGCCACACACTAGTCACAAGTTCATCAAGTGGATTGCATTTAATCAGATCAAGTTCATCTACTGATCTCGCTGCAGATTTATAAAATGAATGAAGCTGGTATTCACCAAGTCCTATGTTTTTATAATTCCATTTGTATTAAGTAATGATAGAATTAGTCATTTACTAACCTGCAAGACCTCTTTGAACTTCATTATAGTAGAAGGCTTGAATGTGGTACAAAGATAATAAGATAGTATCAACTGGTACTTCTTTTCTCTTTTGCAACCTTTTCAGTGTGGCATTAAAGCTCTCTGACTGGTTATTTGTAACACCTGTGAAGGAAGAATATACATCCAGCTCCTCCAAAATCCATCGTCCAAGTGAACTGATAACCTATATGAAATAGAAATATTAGGACATAGCTAGTAGTACAATGTAAAATTATGAAACATTTCACAAACCTGGGATGAATTTTCTCCATATAATAATCAAAGAATGATTTGCTCCAATTAATTTTGTAAATATTCAAGGGTTTCATTGTAGTCGGCTCTACAGGGTTGATTCAGTAGATCGCGAACATAGCCAGTATATGCTGGTATTTCTGCTGCATAAGTCATGATGACTTTAACAAGACTTCCCAAATCAAATGCCAGTTCATGCATATTGTATAGTGCATCACAGGTAACTCTACTCTTCTGACGTTCCCTCTGTTGTATATTCACTACCTGTCTTCTATCACGTGGTACCAACGTATTTTGATATTGAGGTGGTATTTCACTCTTAGAAATCAGTGATTTACAAATATTTTCAGGTGACTCATTCTGTAGAGCTATTGCTTTTAGGACAGATGGACATGTACGATAGAAGACACGATTACTAACTGTTGAATTTCCATGGGGTACTGCAACTGCTATAGATTCATCCCCAATGTAATGTATCAGGACAAAAGAGGATTGTGAATCAAGGAGCTTGTAAACACATCGTTTAAACTCATGACTGTGACCTGAACGTGTCACTGAAATAAAGTAACTTTTACATACAGCTGGAACTTGTCTTGGTAGCTTCTTTGTCCCATACTGAAACCATCTGTACCCATCAGCTCGCCAATCATCTTAAGATTATAATAATGTAGAACAATAAAATTTCCATTATAATCATTACAATGCTAACTTAACATACTACTACACCTCAAAAGACTATTCTATTATATTAAGCAGGGTTGTACGCCTAAGGAGGGAGGCGCAGGGGAAGCTTCCCCTAAAACTGCTTAACTTTCCCCTCCCCCAAACCACTCCATTTCCCCCTCTCCTTCTCCCCCAAGAATACCGGTCTCTTAATTTTTTCCACCAAAGGAATAATGGCACTGAAGACTTAAAGTTTGTTGCAAAGTAGTAAGTACTAGCACATGACAACCCTCAACCCCCTTTAGCTTACCCCCCCCTCAAAAAAAAAATCTTAGATGAAACTGTGTTTAATTAAATAGAATTTCTGGGGAACTCCCCTCTTCAAAGGATTCCTAATAGGCAGAAAACAGAAAATTAAATTGAATGCAATAAATTAAATAAACAACAACAACAAAACAATAACAAAAAAACAAATAAAAATAAATCCATTACTATCATTGATAAGTTTTTAGTTACATCTGTAGCTAGCTGTTGGTTCTACCTTTGCTCTGGTCGTTAGTTGGTCTAAAAACATAGACTTCACCACCCCTGGGTTGAAAAGGGGGAAGATTAGGCTGAGTTCCCTGAAATTTCTTCAATAGTGAAAGAACTCTTGGGACATCAAGATCTTTCTGAGTGTTCATCACTCTTAAGGCTTCCATGATGGCAACCAATCACGTGGAGTTAGCGCGAACCCGCGGGGGTGTGTCCGGGTGGTCCATGGTCTTTGGACTGGTCTGTGTTTTATACGGACCCGTAATATCGTATTATAAGCGCGATACGCGGAGGGTGCGGTGTGGAAATTATCTCAGTAAAGGATAGTTGACGTTTTAATAACGGAATGGCTATACCCTCGTACCAGACGAAGTGAGATCAGAACACTAGTGCTGCAGCCTAGTGTTTCGAGGTGCCTACTGGCAAAACCATCCCTGGCTCTGCGCTGTAGTTGTGAGTTAAACTAGCTTACTAGCTTCCTAGCTACACCTAATTAGCTGGTACTTAATAATCCTATAAGCCTATGGATACCACCTTTTTTAACTCAGTCTTTAAGACGGTATATATAAGTTTCACTTGCTATCTTTACCTTCAATAAAAGCTAGCACTTAGTCAATTAATGGAACCATGTTTAGAAGTACACAGTGTATATTGGCTACTAGAATTTTTATGAAATAAAGAGTTTTGTCATAGTAATAACTAATGCAGCAAACAGCAGATGTAGGAAACAGAACAGTAAAATCAGTATTTAATGGACAAAACATGTCCTTTGACTGAAGTGATATGAAAACACTGACCCACATGTCCATCTTGTAAGTGGAAGTGATTGTACATGCACGGGTCTCTAGTTTTACTTCACCTTTTAATATCATTAGCATAAAATGCTCAGTGTTTCTAAATAATCTGAAATGCATAATACAAGTCTCTATTAAATGACAAATAGTCACTGTTGACTTTGGAATACTAACAATGGCTTGCTGAATGTGAGGCACATAACCTGTTCAATGGATAGCACCAGTGAGCTTGTTGTGTGGTGTGGGCCATGAGATGATGGACATGTGTTCACTTGTAGCTGTCAAAACACCACAATTGGTTTTGAGGAATTAGCTACAAGCATAGTTCAATACCAACAATACTCCTGAAATACTACATGTGGTATGGAATAAGATTAGTAAATTGTACTAGTATTCTCCACTAATTTTGCTCTTCAACTCAAGTCATGAGCAGCTTGTAATGATGCTTAATTCAGAGCATATACTCCACCATAGGTAAGCAGAGAATTTGGGATATCATTAGATTGTTGAGCCATTCTCGGCTGAAATAATTACAATAATAGCAAATTAAGTTGAAACATCGGTTACGTTTTAATCAATATATTGGCTGTTAAAATAAAAAAATGTACTATCAGTTTTAGATTGTTGAAGTTGTTTTGGGCATGATATGTAAAGTACTCTGTGTATTGTAGTGTTGAAGATGGGAGACACTGATACAAATTGCTCTCAAGTTAACTCAGTTCCTTCCAGAATACGGAAACTCTGCAGCCTCAATGCCACTCACAACTGCTCATACAATGTCAACAAAGCTGTGCAAGTAAGACAATGAAAAAATTCATAATTGCACAAATTAATCAACATGACTCTCAGCAACTGCATATCTCAAATTCTTCCTGATGTCCGTTACAACGACACTCAGATCACCCTTAATCTTCTCCGGGATCTGACTTATAAATATTCCATAGCCACTATAAATAAGTATAATACATTATCATGTTAGTGATATTTTTTACAATTTATTGCTAATTGGCAAAAAAAATACTATTTAAGATATGCCCCTTATATTTATGATCTACAATTCTGAAGAGTTACTCTCATAACTTACTTCTCAAATCACAATATACAACTAAGAAGAAATGATATGTTAATCTTTTTTATATTAGTGACAGAGTTGCATATTATACATAATATAGAAATGCATTCCTATGAGCATTATCCTATCAATTGTGGTACTACTGATGGTTGTAATTATGTCCTGTTGTATATTATACATTATATAGAAATGCATTCCTCTGAGCATTATCCTATCAATTGTGGTACTACTGATGGTTGTAATTATGTCCTGTTGTATATTATACATAATATAGAAATGTATTCCTCTGAGCATTATCCTATCAATTGTGGTACTACTGATGGTTGTAATTATGTCCTGTTGTATATTATACATAATATAGAAATGTATTCCTCTGAGCATTATCCTATCAATTGTGGTACTACTAATGGTTGTAATTATGTCCTGTTGTATATTATACATATATAGAAATGCATTCCTCTGAGCATTATCCTGCCAATTGTGGTACTACTGATGGTTGTAATTGTATCCTGTTCTATATATATAATATTGAGGAACAAAATGCGGAGAAAACATAGTAAGTGTGTAAGTCAATCATGTAGAGTTATTTATAAAAAAAATTCCTTCTTGTTATGACCTAAAGAGACTGACAAAGAGACTGAGTGTTCAGAGCCCCTACTCAAAGGTATGTACGTCTTTAAAAAAAAAAAATTGGTTACAACAAACGGAATATGATTTCTCATAAAGATGGTGAGGAACATTCTCGAAGTTATGGACATTTTCAAACTAGGGAATTGGTGGATCACTCCACGTCTACTTCAGCCAGTAAGTGTTTATACCATATAAGATGGTGCTGTGTTAGTTCTCCTTTCACTCTTTGTAAGTACATAGCAATATTCATCTGACTACCTCCACACTGAGTTGTCAAATTTCTACCAGTGAAAGTCAAACTGCATCCTATCGGGCCAGAATGAGTGAACGAACTGATTATTTACAGGAGGAAAAAAGTATGTCATATCTCGTGTGGATGATTGCTCAATACAGCACAATACAGCATTTAATGCAGGTAATCCTAGTCATAAGCTATATTTCATCTTGATTCTAGAGTCAGTTCAGAAGTTATCCAAGAGGATGTTTAAGCATAAGTCAAGGAGAGCTCTGCCTGATCTTGGTGAGTAATTTTTCAGGTTATTTTCTTTGGTTCTCATAACTTGATACATAAATTCATTATTAATTATTGTACATGTTTAAGTAATGTTTATATTAATGATAAAAAATTAATGTAATTGATTTAGCACGATTGTTGGATTTCGCCATACATGTGCTCATACAAATTTTGTCTGCTCAAAGATACAAAGAGCAGTATTACAAGCATTGCAGAATCACATGATGTTGCACACTATATTTAAATTAATCTTAAGTACCTACTTTTCTTACACACATAGAAGGAGGTGTGATATCAGGCTTAATGACAACTCCCTGTATGTGCACTCCACATTTTATCTGTTAAGAATAGCTGCTTTGCTCTTTTGTCTCAAGTGTGCTTGGAAGATTGCCAATAATATTTAACATCCCACCAATCCTCCACAGTGTTGGTATCCCACCAATCCTCCACAGTGTTGGTATACCACCAATCCTCCACAGTGTTGGTATCCCACCAATCCTCCACAGTGTTGGTATCCCACCAATCCTCCTCAGTGTTGGTATCCCACCACTCCTCCACAGTGTTGGTATCCCACCAATCCTCCACAGTGTTGGTACCCCACCAATCCTCCACAGTGTTGGTATCCCACCAATCCTCCACAGTGTTGGTATCCCACCAATCCTCCACAGTGTTGGTATCCCACCAATCCTCCACAGTGTTGGTATCCCACCACTCCTCCACAGTGTTGGTATCCCACCACTCCTCCACAGTGTTGGTACCCCACCAATCCTCCACAGTGTTGGTACCCCACCAATCCTCCACAGTGTTGGTATCCCACCAATCCTCCACAGTGTTGGTATCCCACCAATCCTCCACAGTGTTGGTATCCCACCAATCCTCCACAGTGTTGGTATCCCACCACTCCACAGTGGTATCCCACCAATCCTCACGTGTTGGTATCCCACCAATCCTCCACAGTGTGGTATCCCACCAATCTCACAGTGTTGTATCCACCACTCTCCACAGCGTGTTGGTATCCACCAATCTCACAGTGTATGGTATCCCACAATTCACAGTGTTGGTATCCCCAACCAATCCTTCCACCGTGTTGTTGGTATCCCACCCATCCTCACCAGTGTTTGTATCCCACCAATCCTCCACAGGTGGTATCCCACACTCCTCACAGTGTTGGTATCCACAATCTCCACAGTGTTGCCCGTATCCCCACAATCCTCACAGTGTTGGTATCCAACCAAGCACGTCCAGTGTTGTTATCACACAATCCTCCACAGGGTTGGTATCCACCATCCTCCACAGTGTTGGTATCCACACCAATCCTCCACAGTGCTGGATCCCACCAATCCTCACAAGTGTGGTATCGCAACCAATTCCTCCCACAGGTGGTATCACCATCCTCCACAGTGTTTGGTATCCCACCAATCCTCCACAGTGTTGGACACACAATCCTCCAGTGTTGGTATCCCACCCAATCCCTCCAGTGTTGGTAGTCCCACCAGATCCTCCACAGGGTTGCGGTATCCCAGCAACCTCCACAGGTGTATCCACAATCCTCCACAGTGTTGGTTAGCTACACCATCTCCACAGTTGGTATCCAACCAATCATCCACAGTGTTGGTATCCAACCCAATCCTCAAGTGTTTGTATACCACCATCCTCCACAGTGTGTATCACACCACTCTTCCACCAGTGTGGTATCCCACCAATCTCAGTGTTGGTATCCCACCAATCCTACACAGTGTTGGGTATCCCACCAATCCTCCAGGTTGGTACCCCACCAATCCTCCACAGTGTTGGTATCCCACCAATCCTCCACAGTGTTGGTATCCCACCAATCCTCCACAGTGTTGGTATCCCACCAATCCTCCACAGTGTTGGTATCCCACCAATCCTCCACAGTGTTGGTATCCCACCACTCCTCCACAGTGTTGGTATCCCACCACTCCTCCACAGTGTTGGTACCCCACCAATCCTCCATAGTGTTGGTACCCCACCAATCCTCCACAGTGTTGGTATCCCACCAATCCTCCACAGTGTTGGTATCCCACCAATCCTCCACAGTGTTGGTATCCCACCAATCCTCCACAGTGTTGGTACCCCACCAATCCTCCACAGTGTTGGTATCCCACCAATCCTCCACAGTGTTGGTACCCCACCAATCCTCCACAGTGTTGGTATCCCACCAATCCTCCACAGTGTTGGTATCCCACCACTCCTCCACAGTGTTGGTATCCCACCAATCCTCCACAGTGTTGGTATCCCACCACTCCTCCACAGTGTTGGTATCCCACCACTCCTCCACAGTGTTGGTATCCCACCAATCCTCCACAGTGTTGGTATCCCACCAATCCTCCACAGTGTTGGTATCCCACCAATCCTCCACAGTGTTGGTATCGCACCAATCCTCCACAATGTTGGTATCCCACCAATCCTCCACAGTGTTGGTATCCCACCACTCCTCCACAGTGTTGGTATCCCACCACTCCTCCACAGTGTTGGTATCCCACCAATCCTCCACAGTGTTGGTATCCCACCAATCCTCCACAGTGTTGGTATCCCACCACTCCTCCACAGTGTTGGTATCCCACCAATCCTCCACAGTGTTGGTTATGTTTGAGCATTACTTGTAGAGCATCAGTGAAGAGCATCCAGAGTGTGGCTGCAACATTCAATTTTGACCCTCAGAGGTCATCCTGTCTATCTGTCTGTCACGCTCTGATTTTGGAAATTACTGACGATTAATATGGACTTAGAGCCATCATTAAGGACCTGAGCTACTTTTTCAATTTGGGGCTGATCTTTGAGAAAATGTGCAGCTGTCTGTTCCACGACAGTACTAGCTTTTATGTGGGTAACACCCCACATCACATGGTGAACCAAACACTTTCTTGCTTCACATGGTAGTTCTGTTTTATGCTAAATAGTCAACCGAGTGCTACTATTAGAATTGTGCATTTAAACTATTAAGATTAGCCAAATAAATTATACATTTGTTCTGAGAAATGATTATAATTATAATGTGTAGTCACACTGAGGGTTTGCACCTCCTTTGGTGCTTCATTTTATAGTGGTATAAACTGTGTTACACAGGCTCAGGATAGGCTTTATTATTCATGTTGCATTACCATTACAATGCAATTATTCTAATTAATGCCAAAGTATATATTACATGGATTGATGGCCTCTCCATCATTTCCTTTGAGCTATAAATATTGTCATTGGTATTTATCACAATGACCACACAAAGGGAACCAGAAAGAGCCTGAAGTATTGTTCATATCTTGACAAGTAATAGTTCTGCTTAATACTTAGGAATCCGTCATCATACAGGTCTACTAAAGACTTGTACCTTTCATTATTTCTAAAATTCATTCAGGTAGCAGACTACAAAAGTACTGGTTCAAGATGGACTCTAAGACAATAAATGGAATTCAAATAACTGTAAGTTATGTTAATTCAATCATCTTCTTCAAATTAATCGTGAAATATTCAATAATAGGTCAAGATATCCAAACAATGCAAACTAAACATGGAGGACTCTGAGACTATTTGTCTTTTGAAGTCCTTATTTACCCAATTACAGGTGAGATTATCACATTGTAAACACTAATAAATCATTAATATATTATCATTTAGTATCCTTATCTACTTCAAATCCACAATGTATCCTATAAAGAAAATTATGTTGGCATATTAGTGGATTACGTGCCACAGGGCTCAGTTCGAGATTACATATTTCAGGTAAATATCAATGCATGAATCACATATCTAGCAGTTAAGTTGCATTATCTAATCTCATGACTTAGGCAGCACCAGATAAAGACTGGAATGAGAAATATAACACTTCTATAGGAAGTCAATGTTTAAATTCCTCAGAAGTTGCTAAATGTGGATATAGCATTCTAAAAGTGAGTTATAGACACATCAATCAACTATTGCTACTCAGGCAAATTTGATAGAAACAGGAAGACTGGGGCAGTGACAGATTAAAGGCAGTGTGCATGTTGTTATTGCTATTAACTACTCCAAAACCAAAACATATTAACAATATGAAGAGAAATCCTCTAACAGTAGAGCAGTCAGCATGTCGAAGCAGTGAAGATACACTTCCATATTATGTGCTAGGACATGTCTTTACAAGATACATCTAAGATAGTACAAAGTTTTAAATAGGATTTCTCAGTCAGCAATCCTTCACCAGTAGTGCAATATATTGTGTAAATAACAATTTGAAATAAAAATGTTTTACAACAAATAGACACTAAATTCAAAAGAATGAAATTCCATATAAAGTTTAGTTCTCAGGATTCAAGAATTCACAGGCATTAATGTCCTCATGTAACATTGTATGTACTTAGTTCCAAAGTGATGTTCTGTTTCCCATACATATAGGCAGCTGAAGTTCTGTACAGTGCTGGATATGAATGTATTGGGCAGATTCACTCAGGGAATGTGTTTATGTACGACGGTCGGTATATCTTGGGTGGATTTGAGAATGCAATGCTAGGATATAGGACCAGCTGCTTTGAGTCGTTGCAGATAGCAGGCTTACTGGACAAGATAGATCCCATCATGTTTGGTAAGTAGGTGTTGTTTGTACAAACAATAATCTCCAGAATGCATTCCTGTGTGTTACAAATCTTTCGTATTTGTTTCAATTCAATTCATAATTGGTAATTAGGTTAACTTCATAAGCACAATACCATAGGCACAGGTTGTTCAGTGCTTATAACTCCAAACTAGGTGCTAAATAAAAAAAAAAGGGTGCTTAACTGCTAGTGGGCACTTAAAACTTATGCTGAGTACCAATCAGCCATTGACAAGGTGCATGGGACTAGTGCCAAAAGCCGGGGGGGGGGGGGGGGGGGGGTGGGCACTTAACTAAACATAACAGCACTTGTGAGGGAACACTTAGCAGCCGGTGTCTACAGTATAACAATCATGACAAGATAGTAGTCACCATCATTAACTAACTAGAATATTAAAATCCAGTCCAAATATCTGAACAACAGTAATTCATTTTGCCATTGCAACATTGATAATCCAAAAATTCTGATTTTAGTTGTACCATTGGACAACAGTGAATTGTTGGTGTTAACCTTATCTACACAATTTACAGACTTCTTAGCTACTTCCTACATTTACAGACAGCATTAGTTTAATAGAAGAGACTGATAATTTTTCAAAACTTTTGGATTTATTGAACTAGCTATGTAGGATGAATGTGAAATAATAATTTAAGTTCAGAAGAAAAGTTGGTTTTCCTAATCATGCCCTCTAGCTTTTCCTGTGAGTTTACATTTTTTTATCCATCCTTAGATTATGAGTGTCTTGACAAAATACATGAAGTAACTAAACATTTATCCAAACTAGCAGCAGTTACCCTACAAGTACATAGTGAATGCCTTCCACTCCATGTTTAGTTTATGTTGTAGTGCTCTATATCTATTAGTTTGTTGTTGTTGTTGTTGTTCATACTTCCGTTTGTTAGTTGTTGTTGTTGTTGTTGTTGTTCATACTTCCTTTTGTTAGGTCACCTGATGTTTGAGATGGCTACTGGATGTTGTGTGATAAATAGCAGAGTCATTCTCTCAAGACAAGAGTACAAGAAGATAAACGACTCAGACACAAGAAAGTTTATCCAGAACATATTTGAAATTGCAAAGAAAGACAAGAGCTGCAAGGAGTTAATGTCACTGGTAGGTTTCAACAATGTACATAATTAGCATAATATCAGCATTAGCTTCAGAGTCTCCAGTGAAGAAAACTAGTATTTAGTATTCATTATTAAACTCCTAGTTTTGCAACTTAATCAAGCGCCACATCATGCATATCAAAACCCACCCTACGGGAATGTCAAATCATTCAACATAAATGAATTATAAAAAAAAAACGGGCTAACGTCATAATGTGGGTGTGGTACAAAAAAATAAGTATGGAGGTCAAGGACGCTCTACCCAGTGATCTACCAATAGCGCTGCGACGGGCAAAAAGGCAAAGAGAAGAAGTTAATTACAAGGAAGAAAGCTTTATAAAGCTTCCAAAATCTGACCGCATCCAGCAAAAAACTAAGCTGTAACCTGTTACCGTACAAGAGGAGAAGTCTGAGGGAGACAGAGCCATGGTCAAAATACATTACGTTGGATACTCTAGTGAATGGGATGAATGGCGTTATGAAGGAGAACTGGAAAGCTTAAATGAAGAAAATGCAGATACTTCCCCCTACCAGCAAGGTAGTTCTATTATTTCTCCCTACCAGCCATACAGCATTTACAATGCTTTACGTGTGAAAATCAAGTGTGCTCTCAACTGTGGTCAAAAAGTATCACCAATTATTAAGATAAGCATGCCCTTTGACTTAATTCAATTTAATGGTGGACTTAAGACTGTTGGAATTCCTTCAAAGATGGTCTGCAACATTCAGCACTACGGAATAAAACATTACCAGGACCTAGACCCTTTCCTTGGCAGCTTCTGGCATTACAGAGGACTCAACGTCAATGGGGACTATGGTTATGTACAGTTAGATACAGTGAGCTTCTTTTTACGTAAATCCAGAAGCCTGGTTGAATATTTCCCACCTAGCAGTGATAGTCAGCCACCTTCAAAAACTGTTACACACACTGGACACACTTTATCATTTTCTTTTGTATGTAAATATGGCATAGGATCAACATTTGGAAAAGACAAACAAATTTTTGTTTAAAACATTATTATACTATTATATAATACCAAAATTTTGCTTTGTTAAAAATAATTTTAAAAAAATGAGAATGCATAGTGGGGCAAGTACATTATTTATTGACCAGCAGACTCTCAAAGGTGAAAATATATACAAAATTTTGCATTGTTAATGTATAGTGGGGCAAGTACGTTTGTTGTGACCAGCAGACTTACAAAAACTGCACTTCTGTACTTGTTTGCTTCTCTGGTATCCATATTCCAATTCTTCTATGCGGTTTCTTTTTTCCAAAAGTTGTTTAAGAGCTTCAGATTCTCGATGATTGGTTGAGTGCTGATAGTGGATGGGTGACTATATTTCCATGCAAGCTAAGGAACTGATGTACATGCATTGCAAATGCATGCATGTAAGGTGTTACATCTTTACTCTGGTATACAGAGGTAAAAAGCTTAACCCAGGCTTTAGCAGATTGTTCAAAATCGACTGCATTGTGACAACTAGAATGTCCAAGTGATGCCATAAGCTTGAAGAAATCATTCCATAACTTTTGCAGTGTCTCTTTATTTTGTAAGTCGGGAAATGCTGCAGGAATATTAATGCCATTAAATAATCTCATTTTCTCAGGGCCAGTCAAATCTCTCCATGTCAACTTTTTTGTTTCTTTGTCGGTAAACCACCTGAATCGAATTTTACAATTGTTCAGCACATCAACATAGGCATCAAGATTTCTTTTGTTTTGATTTGTCGCATCCAATGTACGCAGATCCCTTATAAGTAAATTTATCAGAACATCTGCTATCCTCAAAAACAAATGAAGTGAATCAATAACTACTTGGTGTAGTGGTATAAAAGAAAATAATGGTGAATTACAACAATTAAAGCGATTCTTGTTTGATTTAGCAAGCTTTGCTTTTTCATTAATCTCAACGATTGTTCTTGCACCTTTTTCTTGATCCAGCAATGACCAAGTCATGCTCATATCCCATCTTTTATCCTTGGGACACTTGCACCAAATACATGCATGATTTGAAGTAGCTGATTCCAAACCACATACAAGAGCTAGAAATTTCCAGTCACCTCCGAGAAAATACTGTAAGTGATAAATATTTCCATCAACACTCACTGAATTTAAATTGCTAGCTTCTTCGATGACATCTTTTAGTGCAGTTGCTAAATCATTATAATTTTCTGATACTTTTAAAATTGCTATTTTATGGTTTCCTTTTGCTGAACAACAGTCTCGATCATCCAAAAGAGTGAAAGCAAAATTTACAACTGTAAAACCTCTAGCAATTTGAGTACCATCTCCAGTAAGTTTAATTCGAATAGTTTCTGGAAGTAGTTTATCGGATGCCTTGTATTGCTTAGCTAGTTGAGATATACAAAAAATCAACCTGCTCTGTAAACTTTGCTGTACTCCAACAGTTCCACTTGGGGTATCACAAATTTCAAATTTGGAATTCATTTCATATGCCAGTTTCTTTACTCTGTTAGAACTAGGAAGATTAGACACTGCACTGAGCTCATGGAATGCCTCGTTAGATATGCAATATCTATCCTTTATGAAAAGAGCAGACTGGGGACTCACAGGTGTAGGAGAAATATTTTCCTTGCCAGAATAGGTACCATTTGTAACATCCAGTATATCACACTTGTATGTATCCTTATTTTTAAGTTCTACAAAACGTGGTTCGAATCCTTCATCCTCACAAAATATTAGAGCACCTTGTACTTTTGCTGCAAGCCTTTGTTGGCGATTGTATTGCTGCTGTCTACTACACTGAGGCCATGACTTTAAAGACAATCCCCTCATATTGCTAGAGTGCCCAGTTCTCAGCTGTGCGATGGCTTTTGATTGCTCTTTTGTTGTTTTTTCAAGCTTTTTTACTTCTTTTTCCAGCCTTCTTCTTTTTGTAAGTTCAGTATTTAATTGAGTTTCTGCATTTCGCTTTCTTTTCAATGCTTGTAGGTTCACTTCAGTTTCAAGAACTTCGAACTTCCAAGTAGAATCGGGACCATCCTTCCATCTAGCCAATAACTTTTTGCGCTGAATACCTCCAAGCTTAGACAAAGCCTTACCCATTCTCCACAGTTTTGATCTAATTGCATGCCGAATAGGATCTGTTATTTGGATAGGTAAATCATACTGCTGAAACAGCTTTATAATCACTCTTTCATAAAGTAATTCAGTAGCTGTAAAGTATTCTGCAGATACATAGGCACTTTTGTCTCCTGACAAATCAAAACAAGGAATTCCACTTTTTCCTGGGTGTGAAATGCTCCATAAATAATAGCTAAATAGAGAAAAAATATTTAAGTCAATAACTACTTGAATTATGTAACAATTTTTAACATAGGAATCATTTCATTGCTAATCAACTATTAATACCTACAAAAAAACTTACTTGTTAATCATATAAGCCCTAGCCATACTATATAGAAGCAAACACACTTAATAAACACCCGTGAAAACTAACTCAACTGTACCGCTACGGGTATCAAAAAACAGCTGAAGACTAGCTCTTTTTAGTGCTACCCGTATTGAAAGGGGTTATCCCTTACTTTCGATGATGTAAGCTGTTTATTTGCAGTGTTTGCTGAGCAAGCACCAAGTCCGTTGAATTTTTAATGAGCGATCCATTAAGTGAGGTGAAGAAAAACGTAAAAAGCGGTGGTATAGAAGAAAGGTCAGTGGTTGAGTTTGGTATCATCATGAAGCACAGGGACTGAAGATTACAAGTATGTCAGTATTGAGCTACCTCATGCAAAGAAAAAATATATGTTAAGAAAATATTCGAAGAAAATGGTCATAGCTCATACACTTTCTGTGGGATGTAGTTGTTCAAAAACAGCTGGCAATGCTTGTATTTTTGTATGGCAAATTTGACAAAGGTTTTGATATGGCTCACATTGCTGCCAAATACATTACTTATGCTAAAATATTCCTTCTACCAATAATTACTTGTAACGTCGTGAAATATCTAATCAAATAATAGGAGCTATTTCTACATAAAATGAGAACTTGGACCATGAGTTCAAATTCTAATCTTCAATTTAATAATCGAGAGCTCATTATCAGAGGGAGGGCTAGAGGTTTAGCCTTGCAAAATGATGCATGAAGGAAATTGTCTCTTTTAGCAATAATCAATGCCTCAACTTTATATATATATTTAATAGATCGCAAAGCATGAATTTCTAAAGAATATTGAAGATTTTAAAGTAAGTTATTTTTGAAAACATGCAGATATTCAATAAAGGCATAATTCTATCTCACAGGTTGTAACTCCAGAACTGTCATACAAAACTCTACATTTGGTCTCTAGTGCATTTTGTAAAGGTACATTATGAATCTCACTTAAGTATTAGTCTTCAATTATATGGTAATTGTAGTTTCTGATTAGCCAAAATTACATCATTTTTAACATTCATTGAGCAAAATAATACATTTATAGCAGCTGCACTATTATAAGTATTCCATGCCAACAAATCTATGTCTTATGGGCATTTATATGAAAACAATCTAAGTGACCTTTTAACATATAGATAATGGCAGCAACTTTAGAAGAAATTAAGAGTAAATCTATTTGTTTGTTTGTTTATTTTCAAGCTCAAGGGTATACAGTCCTTTAAATAAGACTTGTATATGGCAGCATTTATTAAATACGAGTGCTAACTGACTGACTTTTTGACAATGAATTGTGCATATATACATATTTCCTGACAGATGTGAGTCTAGAAGTCATCATTGAAGCCTTGGATGAGAAATACACCCCATTATGTGAAGACTATCCCAAACTAGGTACAAGTGTTTGTTAATCTGTAATCATTTGAGCTACTTGATTTTCATTGCTGTTGAAGTTGTATTCAGTTATTAGTAGAGAGTGTTATTACTATCATTATGTCTAGGATGGAGAACTGGTAAAGTATGGGCATTGGTAGAGCACAGAACTATGGGCGTTGGTCTTCTATCTGCTGTAAGAGTAACACCTTTTCAAATAATAGTCTTAACGTTTTCTTTGTAGTTTGCAGTGCCAGATTCCTGTCCAATCTTTGTACGCCCATGCACGAGGGAAATAAAGCAGCTGTTGATGGTGAAGGTAAATTTCAACATACAGTTACTTAGCTACCGCATGTGCACAGATGTTTTTCAAAAATGTCAAATATATATATGCATGTGAGTCATTCAATCCAACTACTACCATATAATTGTATACAGACAAATTTACTGTGGTTTTAACTTAATATTATATTCTTTTTTAACTTTCTCATAGTCCAATTATAAAAGGATGTTTCCATCTCAGTAGGTCTTCATTAGTTCATTATTTTTTTATTGTGTTCTCAAAACTGATAAAGACCTTCTGAAGCCGAATTACGAAAAATGTATTATCAACTACTACCATGTAAATATCTCTAATAGTTATTTTATCTAGTAAATTATGCTGCTTAAGTCTCCTAAAAAAGGATAAGATCTGTTTTTTGGGTCAGAAGTTCAAACAAAATGAATATACTAATAATGCCATTCCATAACTTGACTATGAGACATACTGTAACTTGACATTACCCTAATTATAGCTACCTCATTCATTATGGTTTGATGCCTGACCAGTGGTTTACTGTTCATAGAGAAGCTGGCTATATCTAGCATTTCTCATCCACTATATATACAGGTCAGAGAGACCATTGTATGTGGTATTAGTAAAGCCTTTATTATAGTCACTACTTGTTAACACCTCATTGCATAAAGTAAAGCACATGTGACATGGCATGATGCTAACATGTGTTGTACCTCAGCATGACCATGTGCTAGGAGTCAGAGATGTGGACTACATTGTGGTGGATGGATTACATGTGATAGTCATCTTTCAAGACTGGGAGGAAACAGGATCTTTGAAAGATGTCATTCATCAGGTGAGTATAAGTCGAAGGCTTACAGTGTTTGATTCTATAAAGTATACCAGATGATATAAGTTGTATTTAACTTGACTAACCATGATTTAGTAGCTCTATCAAACTTGAACACACGTATATATCCGTAGACAAAACCAAGAAATCATTGGAGCCGTAAATACAAGAAGAAAGGATCAAAATTAAAGGTAGCAGATATAAGAAAATTTGGAGGACAAATTTTGAAGGCAAGTTCTTTATAATGTGTAAATCACTTAATGGAATACACTCAACTGCACACACATATACACACTTATTTAATAGGCTATGGTCTACTGGTCTGGTTTACTTGGTGAAGAAGAAACCCTCACTCTGGGACACATTCACACTGGCAACATCTTTGTGTTTGGAGAGACATGTAGAGTTGGAGGATTTGAAAATACATTGCTGGGATTGACCACTAGGAAGTTCAAGCTGTTTGAAGATTGCCAAAATAAACTAGATGCCTACATGTTTGGTGAGTTGGCATGTGATAGAAATGCAGTGTACATTTTTATATAATTATAGTGATGTCATGATTCTGTCATTTTAATGTTGACCATTGTACAATCTAGATTTAGAGTTTATACTATTTTACAAAGCTTCAGGGACTCTAACTGACCCCTATCTCTTTTTTACAAGACATTTATAATTTAAATACTTTTTCCACAGGTCTAGTGGTGGAATGGTCAGAGTCTATATTGATTTTTTAAAGATTAAGTGTTTTTTTTTTTTGGTTAAACCTTTTTTCATTTTTTTCTAGTGCGAAAATGTTATAGGCGTAATATAACATTTTTTACTCAATTTATTAAATGTCTTTGAGATTACTGTTCTTATAACTAGTTAATCTCTTTATATTTTGTGTATTATAATGTCTTTAAAATTATAATATAACAGAGTGCTAATACTGCGCAAAGAAATTAATCTTATTGAATGTATTTTTGCCTATTTAAAAAATAACTTCAGATAAAAGCAAAGAGGTCATTGGTGTAATACTGATATTTTGTACGGGTCATGTGATCTGCTGTTAACTTTTGTATAGGTCATGTGATTAGTATTTGGTACATATCACATGATGTAGTACAGACATTCTATACAGGTCCTTTAATATATAATACTGACATTTTATACAGATCACATGATCTTGAACTGACAATCTATGCCGGTCATGTGATGTAGTACTGACATTCTATGCAGGTCATGTGATCTATGAAATGAGTACAGGTATGGAGTTGGAGACTGCTGCTCCTACAGAGAACAATCTAAAAGAAGTACCACGGGAGCTACGCCATGTTTTTCACTACATATTTGAGAACTCTTCTGTAGAACTCAAAACAGTAAAGTTTCAAATATGGAATGTGTGTATGTGTGAATGTGTGTATGTGCTGGCTTTAATATGGAATGTGTGTATGTGCTAGCTTTAATATGGAATGTGTGTATGTGCTAGCTTTAATATGGAATGTGTGTATGTGCTAGCTTTAATATGGAATGTGTGTATGTGATAGCTTTAATATGGAATGTGTGTATGTGATAGCTTTAATATGGAATGTGTGTATGTGATAGCTTTAATATGGAATGTGTGTATGTGCTAGCTTTAATATGGAATGTGTGTATGTGCTAGCTTTAATATGGAATGTGTGTATGTGCTAGCTTTAATATGGAATGTGTGTATGTGCTAGCTTTAATAACTTATTCCTTTTCCACTCTTAGATATTTGAACTACTTGAACTCACTCCATTAACGAATGTAAGTATATTTAGTGATAATTTGCTATTAATATAAATTTCAATTAAATCTGCAGACAGCAGCTGGAAATCCTGATTCCAATGTGAAGTATGTGCTACAGAAAGTTAGAAAGAGTAAACCAAGAGACCAAAACGATCAAGTTGGAAAGGCCAAATTTACAAACCTTCGAAAAATCATGAAACCTAAGTAATCAACTCAAATTCAGTTTAATTCATTTATCTATATAAACAGAACTCAATGGCATTATTAAATTATTAATAAAATACAATACAAAATGACAAGTGATATTTCATAATTAATATAACAGTGTGTGGGTGGCTACACATTAGCAAGAGTCATGTAATTTTGTAATCAATATTACAGAAACTTGTTAAAGTAGATAATGTAACATCTTGATCACCATATTATCTGATAAAGATATCGAGTAATATTAAACTGATAGACAGCAGGAATAATTCAGTCCTTCTCGACTGAAATAATTATGATAATAGCAAATTTTATCAGCTATCTCAGCTAATTTACATTTATTTGAAACTTAACCTGATTTTTTGACTTCTTGACCCCTAAGGAGTATTTCAGCAAGGAGTCAAAGTATCAGGTTAAGTTTTGATTAAGCATCTATAGGGGTTGTTGGATCAGAGGAAATGTTCTATTAGCATGAAAAATGTAATGTGCTAAGCAATGGAGCAATTAATGGTGGACATCACAAAGAAACAATATGTCCAGCACTTGCCAGTGAGTGTACTTGTGTGTGTATGTGTGTGCATTGACTTTCATAGTATGTGGAAATAGCTATAGAAGATATTTTATAGAAGTGCCATCACTCAAGCTATGGTTAGGCATGTGATAGCACCTCCGCTATATGATGCTGATGCAGCACATGGTAAACATGAATTTCATTACACACACATGAATTGGTTTACAGATGCAATGAATAGGTTAAAGTTACGCCCCTTTTTTGCAGTAGTAATACTATATTAATTGAAGAATAGTCGGGGGAAAATTACAATCTGTGGTAAAGTTGGTTCAGACTCTTGGAGTCCAGAGAAGTGAGTAATCAAAATTACACAAGTTTAAGGTATATTATGTTTGTTAGTGTGTAATAGGAACTTGATCCAAGAGTAATTTTAACATCACCTTAGTTGTGTCACAAGTAATTCTGCTGAGCTTGCAGATAAATCTGTGAGGTTATATTTTATTAAGCTACATATATTTGATAATAGTATTAAAATTCTAGACAACATTAACTTTAGCAATAAAATTAAACCAGAAAGAGAAACATTGTGTTTTAGATTAGCTATTCTGTTGCAGGAAACAAATGGCCACTCACAGCTCCTCATTGCTGAAGACAGATCAAGGATGTCAACGAGTTGCTACTTTGGAAAGTTTCTGTCACTTGAATGCAACTCTCTCCTGTTCAGAGAACCTCAGATTAGCATGGAAGGTTAGAGACACGATTAAGTAAACCACATTCTTAAATAATGGGATCACTAACTTCACAATTGTCTTGTTATACTCAACTATATGATTATAATGTCTCATGTTTTTCTCTTTGTAGATGTGTATTCCCATTGGCATAGCTGCAGTTGTAGCTATGATTTTAGTAGTAATTGCTCTAGCTATTTTATGTTGCTGCAAAAAGAAAATAAAGAACAATTGCTGTAAAAAGAATAGAAAGAAGAGAGAGTTATTTGATTCAAAGCGTGGACATGTACAACAAACTGTTGAAAGAAAACAAGAAACAGAACCTCTTATTAAAAGAGAAAGAGAAGTAGAAATGGCTGAACATTCCTTTTCTTACACTGAAAGTAAGTTTATTTTACTCCAAAAAATGTGCTTAGAAAGAAATGTTGTTGTTGTTTTTCTAAATAGAGGAGAGTAACCCCAAGACAGTAGCTAACATTGTGCGTAAAGAGGACAATGTACACACATCATATGTTCATCAAAACAGAGGTTAGTTGGTAGACAAAATATTGTAAGCCATATTTACACTGACAAAATAAGGCACTTGCTATGCTGTTCGTAATCTATATAAAGAGAAAGAAGTTGAAAGGACAAATTATTGTTATATTGCCAGTGACACATTCAGATTAATTATTGTAGTCTTTCTAAATAGAAGACAAAGAAGAAAATGAGGAGGATTGGAAAAATAGAAGTGATAGTCACAAAAAAGTTGGTAAGACATAAAACTGTGCAGTGTTATCTGCTTTTTTACTACTTTTCTTTCTTTTCTTTTCTTTTTTCTTTTTTTTTTTGATTTTTGATTTTCTGTTGTGATTGGATCACGACATAAACAATATTACGAGAATATTGAGTGAATATTCAAATACAGGAGAGAGTGACTCAAGTATTCCTAGCAGTGAATTAAGGCAGACAGAACGTACAACGGAGTTGAACAAAGAAAAAGGTAAATATAGAAATTATTCATGATTTCATGACTAATAATATTCATTAATTACAGAAACTGTCAATAAATTGTCCAAGAAAATGTTTAAGCACAAATCTTTGAAGTCCCTTCCAGATATTGGTAAGAATTGTGTGAGGATGAGTAGCTAGCATCATCAGTCATTGTGCAAGTCTGGAATGACTGAGAGTAGATACATAAATCTATGTATGTGTGTGTATGTATGCATGTACATACATGTATGACTGCATGCATGTACATACATGTATGTGCATGTACATACATGTATGACTGCATGCATGTACATACATGTATGACTGCATGCATGTACATACATGTATGACTGCATGCATGTACATACATGTATGACTGCATGCATGTACATACATGTATGACTGCATGCATGTACATACATGTATGACTGCATGCATGTACATACATGTATGACTGCATGCATGCATTTTAAATGTGCAAATGTCATTTGAATAGGTAGCAGATTACAGAAATACTGGTATGAGATAAACACAAGAGCTGGTAAAGGGATAGTGATCATTGTAAGTTCCAACCTGTTGCCTACGAACTGCTCCACAGCTATAACCACCCCTGTTTAAACATACCTTCGAACCATTTATATTGTAGGTCAAATCTTCTAGACAGTGTAGATTGAGCCTTCAAAATACAGAAAAACTTCAGCTTCTGAAATCATTTTTTGCACACTTACAGGTAGCTGATATCTTTTTTATGTCTTGGCTTACTACTTACAAATATGTCTATACTTCAGTATCCTTATTTACATCACATTCACGATGTGACACACAAAGATGGTTATGTCGGCATATTACAAGACTACACGCCAGATGGATCGATGAGAGATCAACTTCATGAGGTAAATTAGACATCACCACAACTATAATAAAATTAGTATCATTCTATTGCAAATGTTCCATGAGTCAAATTAATACTAATATTATTTCTTTAACTAATAATTTTATACATAAATCTTGTATTTTGTTAATTCATTAAAAAGATCTGCTCTACAGGTTGAGCCACTGATGGATTGGGCTATTAAATACACTTCAACTAGTGAAATTCAAACTTTACCAGCTGAACTAGTGGCCAGATATGGCAGTCATATTTTGAAGGTGAGCATTTTTTGGTATAATAATCTTATCATTTTATCATACTTTGTTTAAATTTTACAACAGGCGGCAGAAGTTCTTTATAACTTGGGTTTTGAGTATGTGGGGCAGATACAGTCTGGGAATGTGTTTGTGGTGGATGGTCGCTGTGTCTTGGGAGGATATGAGAATACATTGCTAGGATTCAGAACTAGCAGCTTTGCTAGCTTGCAAGAAAACGGATTATTGGATAAAATGGATGTCATCATGTTTGGTAAGTTTGTAGCATGTGAGTTTGTATGATGTCATGGATGTTTGTGTCTACTTATCCTACAGGTCACCTGATGTATGAGATGTGCTGTGGACAGACTCTGTTAAATGACAAGCTAATGTTGTCAACTGAAGATTATCAGATAATTGAGGATACTGAAGCAAGAAAATTTATCCAATTTATATTCGAAAAAATTGCCAAAAAGAAGTATAAGACAAACCAGGAGCTTATGAAAGAAGTTAGTCGTAATATTATTATATGGGTATAAGTAGTAGTATGAGCTGGTAATTAAACCTTATTTGCCCCTGGTTGTAATTAAAGATGTGACTGATCCTTTACTTTGTATCTTCAGATTTCCCTCCACAAATTCATCACAAACATTGAAGAAGTTGATTGTGTAAGTCAACAGAACTTGCTGGAGATTACATAATTATATGTACTCTTCCCATTCTTTCAGGCTGCACCTGCCATGCTCCCCTTTGAAATACATCGTTTCATATCTGAAGTTTTCTCAAAAAGTAAGGAGTCAATTGTAGTCACTAGCTAGTTATGGCATCAGGAAAACTCTACATATTATTTAAAGACTATGAAAAATTCACTTCTTATTCATACATAAATTTTACAAATTGCCTATTAGAAATAGGTATCAGTAGCTACTTTGTTTGGTATGCAAGTATTTGTTGTGATCTTTTGCTAGATTTCAGTCTGGATGCTATTATGTTGAAACTTGAAGACAAATACTTCATTAATGAGGAAATGCCTAGTTTAGGTAAGTGAACACTGAGACAAAGCCTTCAGTGATAGAGTATTGTGTTATTTATACTTAGGGTGGAGAACTGGTAAGGTGTGGGCAAAAGTGAAAAGCAAAAAGTTAAACAAAGATGGTCTCCTTACAGCGGTAAGATAGATAATATTGACACAGCACACACAAAAATTCTTCATTTCTTCATTTTTGTAGGTGGCAGTACCTGACTCTTGCCCTATTTATGTGAGCCATAGTCTTAAAGCAATCAACACTCTCTTTCGCAGAAAGGTAATAAAATAAATACATAATAAATATAAATATAAATTTATGAAGAGGATAACTACCTAACGCAAGTATGCCATATTCACTATCAATTAGAAGCGTCCATTTTATTCCTTGTAGCACCCTAATGTGATGAACATCAGAGAAGTGGACTGCGTAAAAGTAGAAGGTCTTCTTGTGGTCATCATCTTTCAAGACTGGGAGGATAATGGATCAATGAAAGACTACATCTATAAGGTAAGCAAGCCAAGAGCTGGGTTTGCTTAACATTAGAAAGAACATCCTGACAATAATTTTAAAATTCAAGTGTCTTGGGCACAGCCAAGAAGGATGATTCAAACAATGTAGATACAAATGGAAAGTTGACTACTTTACTTACAGTAATACTCTTTGAGTAGCTAAGAATTTAACAATAGATTATATATAGTTTAGCAGTCAGATTTACTAACAATGATTCAGTAAGGTTAGGACCAAGCAATTAATTTATAACAATACCACCACAGATCAACACTAACAAAAATATACTGTTCAGCCTAAAAGTGGAGATGATTGTAATATCAGATATCAGGAATCAATAGATCCTGAACACTATTACAACACAGTACATAAAAACCTCACCATGAACATAAATGATAAATTGGTCACACCTTCTAGCTTATGAAACTGTTGACACTGTTATTAGAATTAGCTACACGTTGTTGGTATGTACTCTTATACACAGTGCCAGCCCACATTGGCTTGGGATAAAAAATACAAGAAAGGTAGAAAGCTGTTAGTACAAGACATAATGAAGTTCGGAGGACAGATACTACAGGCAAGTTAATGTACACATCCACTCTATTGCCTTCTTATGATTTGATGATCTTTACCTAAGGCTATGGTCTACTGGTCTGGTTTACTTGGTGAAGAAGAAACACTCACTTTGGGACACATTCACACTGGCAACATCTTTGTGTTTGGAGAGACATGTAGAGTTGGAGGATTTGAAAATATATTGCTGGGATTTTCAAAAAAGAAGAAGGAATTGTTTGAAGAGTTTCAGGATAAACTAGATGCCTATATGTTTGGTAAGTTTTGTCCACTATAAAGAAAAGTGAAAACGTTTGGTCTAATAAAGATAGGAGAGAAGTAGATCCTCATGTGATACATATAAATGCATTCTTGTCTAGGTCATGTGATCTACGAGATGAGTGCAGGGATGGAGTTGGAGACAGCTATTCCGACACAAGCAGACATGAGAGCAGTCCCACAAGAGCTCCACCAAATCTTCCATTATATATTTAAGAGTTCTAGTGTAGAACTTCAGAAGGTAATTTTTGCTGTACAACCATTAGTATAACATGGCCAAATTCTTTAATTTGAGGAGAGTACTGTGGTCGTTTAGCTAGATAGTCACGATGGCTTTATAAAACTCGAGTTAAACTAATTGAGATAAAACAGTAATTTCATGAACCATATTTTCTTAGCTAGCTAAAATTAATGGTCAACATCTATTCACTTGTACTTTTAGGAGTAAACTTAGTGATGCATTCCTAAACTAATTAAATAAGAGCTAGCAATGCTAGCTACATTGACTTGTGCCAAAGTAAATTGTAAATGTTGCCTTATTTTTTTATACAGTCTTTTTATGGCAAATCAACTTTTATAGGATTTAGGTGTTTTACCTTGTTGTTTAAATTACTTTTGCACAATGGTTGCTTGCCATTTGTACTGAAGCACATCACTAGCTGTTATAGCTAATAGCTACACTTAAATAATAATAAAGTTAGTATGCTAGCAATTGACACACATATAGTCGTGTGGATCAGTAGAGAAATGCATGACAAACTATTTAGTCTAAATAAAGAACACATTATCAGGTATCCACTACAGAATACTAATCAAGTTCACTTGGGTACCTTATACTTAACTTATTTATTCACTATGTTATAAACTTTCAGATTCTAGACTTCTTCCAGTCATCTTCGCCAACTCTCGTAAGAACTGAAGCATTGATTAGTGGACAATATAATTATATTATTATTTATTTACATTAGCTGCAGATGTGGCCTGTCAAATTGGAATCAGATGTTAGTTATCTTTTGAAAAAGGTCCGAAAGGGCAAAGCAAGATATCAGAATAACACCGAGGGAAAGATGAAAGATACCGTGCAACGTAAACTACAAATGTTAAAGCAAATTAGTCCATCTCCTGCTTCAATTTAACTTTAATTTGACATTATAAAAGAATGATATATGAAATGTATTAAAATAACTCAACATTAAATTTTTTTTTTTTTTTAATGAAGACAACTGTTCTAGTAGCTAGCTAATAAGGATCCTCATCTTCATGAGACACGAGATATCTCTGGTCTTCCTCGACAGAGTCAGAACTCCGAGTGAAGGTGTGCTTCCCAGAGTGCACGTGGCCTTTCAGTCTACCCAACAAACTTCTCTCTCCCTACACAATAAACCAGACTCAATAGCCTACAGCTCAAAGTACAGTAGAAGTTCCTAGACACTACTAGTAGTTCTCACTGTGCTGAGAGTGTGCATTGGCTATGTTAGCTCACTGTGAAAGCATTCTATTGAGACCTGAGCAGTTATCGTGGACTTCTCACCTGTCTTGGTTCATTTTTAAAGAACTGATGTTTCATTATCTAAAAAGAAGATACAAGAAAAAAGTCAATAAAAATTTTAAATGTTCATAAATAACTGATGGGAGAAAGAGAAAGGGAAGAAGAGGAGAGAGAGAAGAATGATTATAGTGTTGCAGAACTTGCTACGAAGAGATAACTCTACTTCATTAGAGATATACTTACTGCTCTTCAGCACCACTCTGCTAGAGGTATCAAACACTGACCTGGACCATACCTCTGTTATAACTACTGGACCATACCTCTGCTATAGCTATATACCGAACCATACCTCTGTTATAGCTACTGGACCATACCTCTGTTATAACTACTGGACCATACCTCTGCTATAGCAACTGGACCATACCTCTGCTATAGCTACTGGACCATACCTCTGCTATAGCTACTGGACCATACCTCTGCTATAGCTACTGGACCATACCTCTGTTATAACTACTGGACCATACCTCTGTTATAACTACTGGACCATACCTCTGTTATAACTACTGGACCATACCTCTGTTATAACTACTGGACCATACCTCTGTTATAACTACTGGACCATACCTCTGCTATAGCTACTGGACCATACCTCTGCTACTGGACCATACCTCTGCTATAGCTACTGGACCATACCTCTGCTATAACTACTGGACCATACCTCTGTACTGGACCATACCTCTGCTATAACTACTGGACCATACCTCTGCTATAGCTACTGGACCATACCTCTGTTATAGCTACTGGACCATACCTCTGTTATAGCTACTGGACCATACTGGCTACTGGACCATACCTCTGTTATAACTACTGGACCATACCTCTGTTATAGCTACTGGACCATACCTCTGCTATAGCTACTGGACCATACCTCTGTTATAACTATTGGACCATACCTCTGCTATAGCTACTGGACCATACCTCTGTTATAGCTACTGGACCATACCTCTGTTATAACTACTGGACCATACCTCTGCTATAGCTACTGGACCATACCTCTGTTATAGCTACTGGATCATACCTCTGTTATAGCTACTGGACCATACCTCTGCTATAGCTACTGGACCATACCTCTGTTATAGCTACTGGATCATACCTCTGTTATAGCTACTGGACCATACCTCTGCTATAGCTACTGGACCATACCTCTGTTATAGCTACTGGATCATACCTCTGTTATAGCTACTGGATCATACCTCTGCTATAGCTACTGGACCATACCTCTGCTATAGCTACTGGATCATACCTCTGTTATAGCTACTGGACCATACCTCTGCTATAGCTACTGACCATACCTCTGTTATAGCTACTGGACCATACCTCTGTTATAGCTACTGGACCATACCTCTGCTATAACTACTGGACCATACCTCTGTTATAGCTACTGGACCATACCTCTGTTATAGCTACTGGACCATACCCCTCTGTTATAGCTACTGGACCATACCTCTGTTATAGCTACTGGATCATACCTCTGTTATAGCTACTGGACCATACCTCTGCTATAGAGCGTTTTCATCACGTGAGCATTAATGAGCATTCCATTCACGCGCGCGCTGATCGGCCATCTTGGTGTACAGCTGGTGCTTAGTTGACTGTAAGAAGCATGGCCAGCTCCAAACCGCAGACTTATCTTGAAGGGCTTCCAGAAAATGCACAGGACAGATATCGGTCAAAATTGGAACTTATTGGTGGTTTGGACCCGTTTACCTCTCCACTAGGTGAGCCAGTTGATTTGGTTCCTCCAGTAGAAGCTTGCGACCTAGTTGCATACCTGGTGCTGCAAACTAGCTATTTGACTTCAAAACAATTTAAAGCCAGGAAATCCCTTGAAGCATATAATCAGTTTACAAGTGGATGGATCAAGGAAGTGAAGGTTTGGGATGTAGCAGATAAAAGCAAGTATATTGTGAAAGGCAGAGTAAGTTATATTATTCAATTTTGTTATTCATTATTATTATTAAGTTCATTTGGTTAGGTGAGGCATTCTCAAAAGTTTTCTGCAACCCCATTAGCCTGCTGGATTATTATTGATAAAACTGGTGAAATCTGTTGTGGACACTGTAATTGTATGGCAGTATTGGGAGAAGTCTGCACACATGTGGCTGCAGTATTGTTTTATTTGGAAGCACTTTTTCGCATACAAGGGAAGGAAACGTGCACTCAGCAATCATGTAAGTGGATTTTGCCCTCCTTTTCTGCTAATGTGCAGTATCTTCCAATAGCAGATATTGATTTTACTTCTGCTGCAAGTAAGAAACGAAAATTGGATGATATGATTAGCAATGTGGGTGAGACCAGTTCTACACTGGAGACAGTTGAGGTTAAAAGGAAAAAAATTCCTTCCTGTGAGGAAATGGACTGCTTCTATGAGCGCCTCAGTAAGAGTGAAAGCAAGCCCGCTATTTTGTCTTTAATCAATCCTTATACTGATAAGTATGTTCCTGTATCCAATTCTCCTGATTTTCCTCCTCCCTTAACTGCACTTAGTAAGCCAGAATATGAAAGTCTGAGCTATACTGATTTGCTTCAGGTCTGTACAGAAGTAGAAATTTTTGTTACTGAGAGTGAATCATTAGCCATAGAAAAAGCTACTGTTTCTCAGTTTCAATCGAAATTATGGTTTAAGTATCGTGCTGGAAGGATAACTGCATCACGCATGAAGGCTGTATGCCATACAGATTATTCAAATCCTTCTCAAGCTTTAATTAAAAGTATTTGCTATCCTGACGAATTTCGTTTTAAATCTAAAGCCACCACTTGGGGTTGTACCCATGAAAAAGCAGCCCGAAAGCACTATATAGATTATATTAAAAAGAAACATCACAATTTTATTCTTCTAGATTCTGGCCTGATTATTAATCCTCGATGGGGTCATATGGGTGCTACACCAGATGGTAAAGTTAGTTGTGACTGCTGTGGTCGTGGAGTTGTAGAAATTAAGTGCCCTTTCTGTCATAAAGGTGATAGTATTCAACTTGCCATGGACGACAAAAAATTTTGCCTGAAAAAATTTTTTGGTGAGATTTGCTTGGATACTAATCATGCATACTATTACCAAGTTCAAACGCAGTTGTTTCTTTGTGATGTAGAATACTGTGATTTTGTAGTATGTACTTTTTCTGATGAAGACAGTATGCACATTGAACGCATTTCCAAGAACCTTATTTTTTGGAATGATTGTGTGTCTAAAGCTGAAACCTTTTATCGTACTTGTGTTTTGCCTGAGTTGATCGGTAAATGGTACACCAGACCAATTACTCCTAATGTTCAAAATCAGCATGATGAAGAAGTCAATAATACCAGCAACAGTTTGGAATACTGCTACTGTCATGGGCCAGACGAAGGAGCAATGATTGGATGTGACAATGCTGCATGTAAATTAAAGTGGTTCCATATGAACTGCTTGAAAATCGCCAGTGCTCCACGTGGTAAATGGTATTGTCCAGAATGCCGAAGACTACCAGAGTTTTCAAAATCACGGAAAAAAAGAAAAACTCTTTAGCACAAATTTGTCACATCATTAACGTAATTTAAAACATTGCATTATTAGACTATTGTGTCAGCAAAAAAAAACAAAAAAAAATCAAACATGATACATATGATCATTCGAATGGAACAACAGAGTTACACAAATTAGTCAATGCACAGCTAATACGAACCACACTGTCTATTATTGGTGCACAACCATCTCTGGCAGTAACATAATCAATAGGGAGTGTACCCTTTAAAATAGTATACTTCTGCCGCACGTTCCCAATAACTCGTTCAATATGTATTCTAACATTAGCAATAGTTCTAGTTTCTTCTATTTCTAAAGCACTTAACTGTGACTTCCCTTTAGTGAAAGCTGGAATACTCAAGCTTGCCTGCATGGCTCCTACAGAGTCAGATATGTCAAAACCTCTGTCTGCAAGAACTACATCTCCTGGAATTAGATTGTTCAGCATTCCACAGTGCTCGGTCAGATACTTGTCACTAACACGCCCTCCCCAAGTCACAGAAACATAACTGATGACACCTTGTGGTGTACAACAAAGCAGTACTTTAGCCGTGTTGTGATGCTTATACGATGACCATGTGGCAGTGCGGGCTTGAAGATTTGATGGACGTTCAATAAATATCTCAAAGCAGTCAATAATCACAGCCACTTTATTGCCGAAGGATTCATGAAAGCATAGAGGCATAGTCTTCTGCAAACTATCACGATCTGGCCAAACAATAAGTTTACTTAATCTACCATCCATATGGGGAATCCATCGGTGCAATATACGAGATATTGTAGAAGCAGATACCTCAAACCGATATGCCAAATCTTCACAAAAACAATTTAGCCTTAGCTTCATCATAACCACCAGAAACTCTTGGAAGCTGTTTAATTCTTGAAATAGGTGGTGCAACAAAGTCAAAAACAACTTTAAGGACATAGAAGTTAGGAAGCCCAGTATAAAATTTAATAAAAGCATCATCTTTAGAGGAAAAGTAGTCTTCTGTAAACATTTGTGGACTTTTAAGTTGAAGAACAACACTCTCACATCTCACCATATCCTCACACTTCAACACTGTTTGGATCCCAGTATCTAAAGTAGAACAAGTAGCTTGCACAGCAACATCTAGTTGTACCTGCTCATCCTCCTGTTCATCCTCATTGACCTCCTGTTCATCCTCATTGACCTCCTGTTCATCCTCATTGACCTCCTGTCCACTGCATTCAGGTAATGACTGGGCAGCTTCAGTGGCTATAGTCTTCCTTCGCTTTGCCCTCTCATACCTTGCTTCTGCAGTCGAACTACGCTTACTGGAGCTTTTGGAATGGCCAAGATTTAGTGTAGGTAGCCAGTCAGTACTAGTTGTGTCGTACAGATACGCAGGTTTACCCAATACAAAGTGTTTAGAGCATATCCTGTCATTCTTCATAATTTTCTCGGTGAGATCGCCCCTTGAAATAGCAGCCAAATAGCCATCCCTGCGCTTTTGCGTCAGCTCTCTTTCTACAGAACCTCTAGTAGTAACTACAGTTGGAATTCTGAAGAAAGATACACCCTTATCCCGACCTGAACGACTAGAGCAACTAATAACAACGCAAAGAACCATCATTAAAAACTGCGAGTTGTACACCAAAATGGCGGCCGAAAACAGTCATGTGATTAGTGACGTCAAATGAAACCGCTCTATAGCTACTGGACCATACCTCTGTTATAGCTACTGGATCATACCTCTGTTATAGCTACTGGATCATACCTCTGTTATAGCTACTGGACCATACCTCTGCTATAGCTACTGGATCATACCTCTGTTATAGCTACTGGACCATACCTCTGCTATAGCTACTGACCATACCTCTGTTATAGCTACTGGACCATACCTCTGTTATAGCTACTGGACCATACCTCTGCTATAACTACTGGACCATACCTCTGTTATAGCTACTGGACCATACCTCTGCTATAGCTACTGACCATACCTCTGCTATAGCTACTGGACCATACCTCTGTTATAGCTACTGGACCATACCTCTGTTATAACTACTGGACCATACCTCTGTTATAGCTACTGGACCATACCTCTGCTATAGCTACTGGACCATACCTCTGTTATAGCTACTGGACCATACCTCTGCTATAGCTACTGGACCATACCTCTGTTATAGCTACTGGACCATACCTCTGTTATAGCTACTGGACCATACCTCTGCTGTAGCTACTGGACCATACCTCTGTTATAACTACTGGACCATACCTCTGTTATAGCTACTGGACCATACCTCTGTTATAGCTACTGGACCATACCTCTGTTATAGCTACTGGACCATACCTCTGTTATAGCTACTGGACCATACCTCTGTCATAGCTACTGGACCATACCTCTGTCATAGCTACTGGACCATACCTCTGCTGTAGCTACTGGACCATACCTCTGTTATAACTACTGGACCATACCTCTGTTATAGCTACTGGACCATACCTCGGTATAGCTACTGGACATACTGTGTTATAGCTATGGACCAAACCTCTGTTATAGCTACGGACCATACCCTGTTATTAGCTACTGGACCATACCTTGTTAAACTACTGGACCAGACCTCTGTTATAACTACTGGGACCATTAACCTCTGGCTATAGCTACTGACCATACCCTCTGCTATAATATGGACCATATACCTCTGCTATAGCTACTGGGACCAACCTCTGTTATAGCTACATGGACCATACCTCTGCTATAGCTACTGACCATACCTCTGCTATAACTACTGGACCATACCTCTGCTATAGCTACTGGACCATACCTCTGTTATAGCTACTGGACCATACCTCTGCTATAACTACTGGACCATACCTCTGCTATAGCTACTGGACCATACCTCTGCTATAACTACTGGACCATACCTCTGTTATAACTACTGGACCATACCTCTGTTATAACTACTGGACCATACCTCTGCTATAACTAGTGATGTGCTTGAGCACAAATGGCGAGCGAGCCTAAAGACTCTACTATTTTTATATGAATGGTTTTGACTTCTAACACTGAAGTTACTGAAAATAAGGTCCAGTTTTTAAATTTAGCATACAGGGTAAAGGTATTTCAGTGCCATAGTAACAACTCTCTGCAACTGCTTGGAAGGAAAAACAACAACAAAACAATACACGTTATTTAAAAGTTTTCTTTGTGATATTCTTTAGCTAAGTAGTGGTTGTAACACACAATGCTTTGACACAACTGGACATGCACCTACACAGACTTACCTTCGCAGTAGTATAGGTGGACAATGTTTTTTCAAGTAAATACTGTTGCGCACGGCTTATAACCATGACAAAGAGCGCATTGACTTACCACCGCCACTAACTCGAATAGAAATGGAAGTCCCATTAAGTTTTCAAGTTTGAACTGCACCCGCAAAAGAATTCAAAACGGTAAACAATTCAATTTCTAGGGTGATACGGGTACTGATCGATAAACCAGAGGATTCTGTTTAGTGCAATTTGGGACGGGGTTGACCACATAACTGACACAAAAACGCGAGGGTCAAAGTACAAAATGACATACGTACGTCCATATATATAAATAAATAAATAAATAAACAAACATCCCCGATTTTCGATTGTGTTACCCCTGT